>Ga0070717_10000208_pt1 | contig 41212 bp, 31 predicted proteins | sample LARL113metaG_FD_71366 | JGI IMG/M metagenome (GOLD analysis project Ga0070717, IMG submission 71366) | Corn, switchgrass and miscanthus rhizosphere microbial communities from Kellogg Biological Station, Michigan, USA - LAR L11-3 metaG | ecosystem: Host-associated > Plants > Roots > Rhizosphere ...
TGCATCTTGCCGGGCGTCTTCGAGGCGTAGGCGAGATTGGTCTTCTCCTCGATCGGCAGCGCGTCCATGTCGGCGCGAAGGCCGATCACCTTGAGATCGCCGCCGGCAGGCCTTCGGCCTTTGATGACGCCGACCACACCGGTCCTGCCAAGGCCGGTAGCGACCTCGTCGCAGCCGAATTCCTTCAACCGGTCCGCTACGAATGCCGCGGTGCGATGCACATCGTAGAGCAGTTCGGGGTGCGCATGGATATCCCGGCGCCAGGCCTGGATATCGGGTTGCAGATCGGCGACGCGGTTGACGATGGGCATGGAAATCTCGGTGGTTGCGGTTGGGTTGCTTTACCCTGTCTAGCACGTGGCGTGCCATCCGCCCACGGCCACGCAAGCCGCTGTACAGCGGCGAGCCGCAGGGCTATGGGCTTAAAATGCAATGCCGGGTAAGGACTTATGAAGCGGATTGAAGGTGATTTCGACTATATCGTGGTCGGCGCGGGCACCGCCGGCTGCATCCTCGCCAACCGCCTTTCGGCCGATCCGAAAAACCGCGTGCTGATCCTGGAAGCCGGCGGCAACGACAACTGGATCTGGTTTCACATCCCGGTCGGCTACCTCTTTGCGATCGGCAATCCGCGCTCGGACTGGATGTTTCGCACCGAGCCGGAGGCAGGCCTCAACGGCCGCTCGCTGGCCTATCCCCGTGGCAAGGTGATCGGCGGCTCCTCCGCCATCAACGCCATGATCTCGATGCGCGGACAGGCCGCCGACTACGATCACTGGCGCCAGCTTGGCCTTGCCGGCTGGGCGTATTCCGACGTGCTGCCGGCATTCAAGCGGCTGGAGGATCATTTTCTCGGCGAGAGCGAGCATCACGGCACAGGCGGCGGCTGGCGGATCGAAGCGCCGCGGTTGTCGTGGGATATTCTCGATGCCGTCGGCGATGCCGCGGAAGAGATGGGAATTGGGAAAATTTCCGACTTCAACACCGGCGACAATGAAGGCGTCGGCTATTTCCACGTCAACCAGAAGCGCGGGCGGCGCTGGTCATCGGCACGCGGCTTCCTGAAACCCGTGCTTGGCCGGCCCAATCTGCGGCTGGAAAAACAGGTGCTGGCCGATCGGCTGGTCGTCGAGAACGGGCGCGCGGTGGGCGTGCGCTTTATCCAGGGCGGCGAGACCGTCGAGGCCCGCGCGAGGGGTGAGGTCATCTTATGCGCGGGCGCGATCGGATCGATCCAGGTGCTGCACCGCTCCGGCATCGGGCCCGCGGACTGGCTCGGCCCCCTCGGGATCGATGTCGTGCTCGACCGGCGGGGCGTCGGTCGCAACTTGCAGGACCATTTGCAGCAGCGCGCGATCTACAAGGTTGAGGGCATCCGCACGCTGAATGAGACCTATTACTCGCTGATCGGGCGCGGCCTGATGGGCCTCGACTACGCCTTCCGCCGCCGCGGACCGCTGACGATGGCGCCGTCGCAGCTCGGCATCTTCACCCGCTCCGATCGAACCCGTGAGCGCGCCAATATCCAGTTCCATGTCCAGCCGCTGTCGCTCGACAAGTTCGGCGATCCCCTGCACCGCTTCCCCGCCATCACGGTCAGCGCCTGCAATCTGCAACCGACCTCGCGCGGCACCGTGCGCATTCGATCGGCCAAGCCCGACGAGGCCCCCTCGATCGCGCCGAACTACCTTGCAACCGACGAAGACCGTCAGGTCGCGGCCGATGCCATCCGCATCACGCGGCGGCTGATGCAGCAAAAGGCGCTGGCGCCCTATCACCCGTCAGAATTCCTGCCGGGCCCGTCGGTCGGCGACGACGATGCCTCGCTCGCCAGGGCCGCCGGCGACATCGGCACCACGATCTTTCACCCGGTTGGAACCGCGAAGATGGGTGCGGCCAGCGATGCCATGGCGGTGGTCGACGAGCGCCTGCGCTTTCGCGGGATTTCCGGGCTTCGCGTCGCCGACGCCTCGGTGATGCCGACCATCACCTCGGGGAACACCAATACGCCCACCGCTATGATCGCCGAAAAGGCCGCCGCCATCATCCTCGAGGACGCGCGATAGAGTAAGGCTGCCGTCATCTCGAGTCGGGTTCCAAGTTCCATCCCGTTCTCAAGTTCCGTCTCGTTTTATGAAAAATAGTGTATGATCAGGCCTTTGGTAAATTTCTGATGTTCTATTTTTAGTTGAGAAAATCCCAATGGTGGTTCTTGCAAGACTCGCTGCCATTTTATTTGTGTTTTTTGCGCTTGCCGATTCAGCGACGGCCCAATCCCGACGATCGGCGGATACCTCGCGCTCGCAAAGCGGGGCAGAAGCGGAAATCAGAGATCGGATCAACGCCTGGAGCATCGGTCTCGCCGGCGGCCTGCTCGAAGGCGCACCGATCCGTTTTGCGACCGAAATAGCGCGGGCCGTGAATGAGGGAGGTGAAATGCACGTCCTCCCCATTGTAACTCGTGGCCCGACCGAAAACGTCAATGACCTTCTCTACCTCAGGGGAGTCGATGCGGCGATCATCAACAGTGATGCGCTGGAGGAGTACAAGTCGCAGGTACCGCAGATTCAGCAGCGTATCGCCTACCTACTCAATCTATTTCCTTCCGAGTTGCACGTCTTCGTTCGACCCGAAATTCGAACGCTGGCAGACTTGGCGGGCAAGAAGGTCAACTTCAACACACAAGGAACCGCTGCCGCTTATTCCGGGCCGTTGATCTTCAGCCGCCTCGGAATCAGTGTCGAGAAGATGTTCATCCCGCATCCGGCGGCGCTGGAACAAATGAAGCGCGGAGAAATTGACGGCGTCGTCTTTGTCACGACAAAACCGGTCGATGCTTTCGTGAAAGGAAAGTGGGAGGGAGGATTTAGATTCCTGCCAGTCGAATTTGGTCCGAAGTTTGCGGACTACTACTTGCCCACGTATCTCGAGCCAGCCGACTATCCCAACCTCATCGGCAAGGATGAGCGGATCGCGACGATCTCGGTTCCTACGATCCTGGCGGCGTTCAACTGGCGCCCTGATTCACCTCGTTATCGTCGCGTGGCGCGATTTGTCGACGAGCTTTTCGGCCACGTCGACAGGCTGCGCTCACCCGGCTTTGACGCGAAATGGAAGGACGTCAATCTTTCGGCAAGCGCTCCCGGCCTGGCGCGTTTTCAGGCCGCTCAGGACTGGCTTGATCGATCAGTTTCAACCAAGCAAAGCGGACGTCCGTGATGTGGATCCGGCTCGCGAGTTTTGCGCTATGTCTCGCGGGCTTTACCGCTCCTGCGCAATCCGCCAACGAGAGTGCGTCCGGATTGGAAGCGTGCTTTCAGGCGGCTCGTCTTGCTGACGCGATCTGCTCCAAACTGCCAAACGATCCAGCGCGACGCGTGGATTGCTTCAAGAAGGCGCAAACGACTCAACTTGAATGCCTCGAGCGCGTTCTATCCGAAGCGCGTTCCCGGTCCACAGCGCCCGGACGTTCTTCCGAAACCGCTCAGCCGGCGCCGCAGGTTGATACTGCGCCATCGGAAGCGTCTTTGGAGCGCCCCGATCCCAAAGAGGCCGATCGAACAGATCAGCCAGCAGTCTCGATCGGTAGCATTCCTGCCGATGAAGCGGCAAAGCGATCGAGCCCTTCACCTGAGCCGACCCCGGCGAGCGTCGCACCCTCGCTGGCTGAAGCGCCCACCGCAACGGTCCCGTCAGACACTTCCGCTAAAAAGAACGATAGGCCTGCACAGAGAACGGATTGGATTGTGAGCGAGACAACGTCGCCTGTGGATTACAGCCCGCTCGTTAACGCGATCATTCGCGCAACATCGGACGTGAAAGATGGCCCGAATAGTTTCGCGGTTCGATGCCGCGCCCAACATACCGAACTTTCAATTCGAACGGATGGAGCATGGGCTGCGCCACGCGGCAACGACCTCCTGGTTGACACTCAAATTGACGACCGGCCGGTTGTCCGGCAGCCGTGGATTCTGTCCGCGGACGGAAAGACTGCCACCTACAAGAACGATCCCGTCGAGCTTTTGCAATCGATACCGGAGGGCGCGACATTGAAGGTCGCTGTCGCGGACAAAGGGAACGTTCGTCGCGAAGCGACTTTCGAGCTCACCGGACTATCGGGCATTCGGCAAAAAGTCGGGACTGCCTGCAAGTGGGCGCCGGTGACCGCGAAAGCCTCGTCCGAAAAGCGCTGAACGAGGAACCAGCCTGTCAGGGTCGGATGTAGCTCCAGCCGTCCTCTTGCAATTCCATCAGATGGATGACGCCGGAAGGAACGACCACCGCATCCGACATGATGTCGATCGGGTGTCCCTCCTTCTGCTCCATGCCTTGCCTCGTGACGTTACACGCGGTGAATTGAATCGTGCTCGGGAATGCAACATTCCTCAATTGCTTGATCCGGTCCTGGACCGGGGACGTATCGGCTCTAAGCATGTGGAGACCGGGGCCATAGGTCACGACGTCCACAGCTACTTCTTTGCCCTTGGAGCGATAATATTCGATGACATTGGTCGCATTGTTGAGAGCAAGATTCATGACGGCCGGATCGTTCTGATCGACGTGGAAGAGCACGCGATGCTGGGCCTTCGTGTCGGCCGCCAAAGCGCCCGAAGCAAGGATCAGCGACGCCAAAGCCACAGCTATTGTCTGATGAAACCAGGTACGCATGATAATCCTCCGCAATTCACTTTTGGCTAAATGATAAATAACCCATTGCAACCAGTATTAAATTCGATTGCGATGAACGTGCCAACCGAAATTGGGCCGGCTTTTCAGCCTGCCGCAGACGGCTACGCCCACAACTATCGATGTCCGGCTTTGATATCAGGCTTGGCCGTGGTGCTCGGCGAGATGGACGGCTTCGGTCTGGCTGGCGTGCCTGTGCGCGGCGTGGGCAGCTCGCTCATATTTCTCTTCCAGCTCGGGAGCGAAGAGCCTGAAAAGCCTGAGTAATTCGCCTGACACCAAGCTGATAGGAGCAAGATAGTTTGTGGTGGCCGGCAGCGCTGGGGAGCGCGGAATTCCGGCTCACAGAAACGTCATTAACCCACGGCGGCTCAATCCATTTCCCCCGCAATGGCGGGAATAAACCGCAGCCCTCCCCGATCATTTCCCCGGAACCCAATCACGGGTGTCCGAGGAGAAAAGCGCAATGAGCGATCACGATCACCATGATGACGGCCACGGCGTCAGCCGTCGCCGGGTGCTGGAATGCATGACCTGGGCCGGCACCGGCGTACTCTGGACCATTTCAGGCGGCGTCCCCCATTCGCTGGGACTTGTCGGTTCCGCAGCGGCCGCCGAGTCCGCGGGCATGACCTTCCTACAGGTCAGCGACAGCCATGTCGGCTTTGACAAGCCGGCCAATCCGAATGCGCTTGGCACGCTTGAGGAAGGAATCAACAAGATCATCGCGATGCCGAAAAAGCCGTCGTTCATGATCCACACCGGCGACATCACCCATCTGTCGAAGGCGGCCGAATTCGACAACGCCGAGAAGATCATCTCGCAGGCCAAGCTCGACGTGCACTACGTGCCGGGCGAGCACGACTTCCTCGACGAGGAGATCAAGTTTTACAAGGACCGCTACGGCAAGGGCACCAAGGGTCCCGGCTATTACTCCTTCGATGCAGGCGGCGTTCACTTCATCGGCCTCGTCAACGTGGTCGACCTCAAGGCCGGCGGGCTGGGCAATCTCGGCGCCGAGCAGCTCGAATGGCTCGAGGACGACCTGAAGGGAAAGTCGAAATCGACCCCGATCGTGCTGTTCGCCCACATCCCGCTCTGGACGGTGTATCCGGAATGGGGCTGGGGCACCGAGGACGGCGCCAAGGCTTTGGAATACGTCAAGGGCTTCGGCTCGGTGACAGTGCTCAACGGCCACATCCATCAGGTGATGCAGAAGGTCGAGGGCAACGTCACCTTCCACACCGCGCGCTCGACCGCGTTCCCGCAGCCGGCACCCGGCACCGCGCCCTCGCCGGGGCCGATGAAGGTTGCCGACGACAAGCTGCGCAGCGTGCTCGGCATCGCCAGCGTCAACTTCAAGATGGGCGATCAGCGTCTGGCGATCATCGACACGCCGTTGCAGGGATAAGGGAACTGGATGATGACGTTCCTAACTTTGCGCCGCCTGGGCATTCGCTTGGCCACGGCCGCCGCCATTATCCTGCAGCTCGGCGTGCTCGGCGCTCACGCCGAAGAACTGAAGGTGACGATCGACAATTTCACTTTCGCGCCGGCTGAGCTCAAGGTGAAAGTAGGCGACACCGTGACCTGGACCAACCACGACGACATCCCCCATACCGTGGTGTCGGCGGGCAAATACAGGTCAAAGACGATGGATACCGACGACCACTTCTCGTTCACTTTCACGGCGGCGGGCGACTACAAGTATTTTTGTTCGCTCCACCCGCATATGACCGGGATGATCAAGGTTGAGTAGCGGCCCAAACCAAGGCATCACAGTGATGCCCGGCCGGTGGATTCCAGCCGGCCGGGCATATGCACCTTCTGTAAAAGCCGAGCCAAAGGCGATGCCGGTGAACGCTGCCAACGACGACCCTGAAAAGGCGCGGCGCTTTCGCGAGGCGGCGCTGCCGCATTTGGACGAAGTTTATACGCTGGCACGCTACCTGCTTCGCGACCCAACCGACGCCGAGGACGCGGTTCAAGAATGTTACTTGCGCGCGCTGAAACACTTCGATGGGTACCGCGGACCGGCGATGAAGCCGTGGCTGTTTGCGATCCTGCGCAACGTCTGCCGGGCCGAATTCGCGCGGCGGGCGAACTCGCCGACGGGTCCGATCGAAGACGTGCCGGAGAGCGCCGAGCAGACCCCGCTCTGGAACGAGGCGCAGGAGACGCCGGAAGCGCAGATGCTGCGCACGCGCGACGCGGCGACCGTGCGGCGGCTCGTGTCGGCGCTTGCAGAACCGTTCCGGGAGACTTTCGTGCTGCGTGAAATCAACAATCTTTCGTATCGCGAGATCGCCGCTGCGGTCGGTGCTCCTGTCGGCACCGTGATGTCCCGCCTCGCGCGCGCCCGCGCCATGCTGCGGTCAGCGTGGACGGCGGAAGAGGAGCAACCGAGATGACTTGCGATGAAGCCAAAATCCTGCTTCACGCGCTGATGGACGGCGAGCTCGACGCTGGACATGCGCGCGAGGTCGAGACGCATATCGCAGGATGCGCAGCCTGTGCGGCCGAGCTTGCCGCCTATCGCGAAATGAGCCAGGCCATGGCAGCCGTCAACATGAAATACACCGCGCCGCCGGCGCTTCGCCGGCGGATCGAGGCGTCGCTGCCGCAACCCCAGGCCCAGGCGCCGAGCCGCCGCGCGGTGCTGCGCGGCTTTGCGATGGGCTCGGCGGTGTCGGCGATCGCCGCGACGGGGCTTGTCGCCATCGTGCTGCGCGGCGACGACGAGCAGCGCATCGGCTCCGAGATCGTGTCGGCGCATCTGCGCTCGCTGCAGGCCGGCCATTTGACGGATGTGATCTCCACCGATCAGCACACGGTGAAGCCGTGGTTCAACGGTAAGCTCGACCTCTCCCCGCCGGTGATCGATCTCAGCGCCCAGGGCTTTACCCTGGTTGGCGGGCGGCTCGACTATATCGATGCCCACGCGTTTGCCGCCCTCGTTTATCGTCGCCGCGCGCATATCATCAACGTGTTCGTGACGCAAAATTCGAACGGCGAGCATCGCACGACCACGATGGATGCAATTCAGGGCTTCAACGTCCGGAGCTGGAGCAATCGCGGATTGAATTGCTGGGCAGTCAGCGATCTCGGCGCTGACGAGCTTTCAGAGTTCGGTGAGAAGTTTGAAGCCGCGGTAAAGGCCGACGGCGAGGGTTAGTGCAAGCCCACGCCTTACGCGGACCTGCGTACGGCGTTGTCGACCAGCGTCTTGCCGAGCGACCAAATCGCGCCGGGCACCTTGTGGCTGGAAGCGATCACGGAATCGAACGCGGTTTCGATCCAGGCGCAATCGTCCTCGGTGATGGTCAGCGGCGGCAGCAGCTTGATGGTGTGGCTGCCGTGACCCGAGACCTGGGTCAGGATCTTGTGGTCCTTGAACAGCGGCACGGTGATGAGCTGACAGAACAGGCCTTTGCTGGCGGTTTCCAGCACGTTCCACGATGCCTTCAACCGCAACGATTTCGGTGGTCCGAATTCGACGCCGATCATCAGCCCCTTGCCGCGAACCTCTTTCATCAATTCGTAGCCGGGAACCAGCCGCGTCAGCGCCAGCCGCAGCTCTGCACCGCGCTTGGCGGCCGCCTCGATCAGCTTTTCGGACTCGAGCACCTCTAGCGTGGCAATGCCGGCCGCCATCGCAAGGTCGTTCTTCGCAAAGGTCGAGCCGTGCACCACCGCGCGGTCCATTTGATTGAAGATCTTGTCGAAGATGCTCTTGCGCGTAAGTAACGCGCCGACCGGCACGTGGCCGCCGGACAACGCCTTGGCGAGCAGCACCATGTCGGGCTCGACATTCCAGTGCTCGACGGCGAGGAAACGCCCGGTGCGCCCGATGCCGGTCTGGATCTCGTCGGCGATGAACAGCGTGCCGTATTTCCGGCACAGCGCCGCCGCGCCCGGCAGAAACTCGTCGGTGGGCATATTGACGCCCTTGCCCTGGATCGGCTCGACGATGAAGGCGGCGACCTCGCGCGAGGACAGGGCCTGCTCGAGCGCGGCAAGATCGTTGAACGGGATCGCGGTGCATCCGGGCAACAGCGGCTCGAAACCGCCGCGGAAGTTGGGATCGTCGGTGAGCGAAAGCGCGCCGTAGGACAAGCCATGGAACGCGTGTGCGCAATACACGATGCCGGGACGGCCGGTCGCACCACGGGCGAACTTGATCGCAGCCTCGACGGTCTCGGCGCCGGAATTGGCGAAAAACACCTTGTCCAGATAGGGCATGTATTTGAGCAGCCGCTCGGCGAGCACGCCGGCCAGCGTGGAAACGTCGAGCTGCACGAGATTGGGCAGGTCGCTGTCGAGCACGCTCTTCAGCGCAGCCCGCAGTGCCGGATGATTGCGGCCAATCGCGAACACGCCGAACCCGCTCAACAGGTCGAGATAGCGCACGTCGTCGCGATCGAACAGATACTGGCCTTGGCCCTTCTGGAAACCGACGTCGTAGCCGATGGTCTTGAGGACGCGAACAAGTTGCTCGTTCAGGTGGCGCGCATGCATGGAACTGCGCTGCGCCTGCCGGTCCACAAACATCTCGGAAACGTCTAGATTTGAATATAGCATCCGCTACATAGTTCGGTTGGTGGTGATTTCGTCAACAGGAAATGCTGAATGCGGCGTTTTGCCCTTTTTCCGTCCATCTAAGCAAGCACAGGTTTAAGCCATGTTGCACCGCCCAAGGAATACCATGCGCACCATACTTTATTCTCTAATAATGCTCACATCCGGACTTGCCTGCGCCGAGGCGGCGGACCCGACCGGCGATTGGCGGGTCGCCGACGGCGTCGCCAACATCAGGGTTGCACAATGCAATGGCAGCATGTGGGGTGTCGTCGCCTGGGAGCAAACGCCCGGCGGCCGCGACACCAACAATCCCGATGTGTCAAAAAAGAACAGGCCGACGCTTGGGATGCCGATCCTGATCGATATGAAGAAGAAGGCCGGCGCCGATCAGTGGGAAGGCCAAGTCTACAACGCCAAGGACGGACAGCTCTACAGCTCCACCATCACGCCGACGGCTACCGATCAACTAGAAATCAAGGGCTGCGTGCTCGGTTTCCTCTGCGGCGGAGAAACCTGGACCCGCGTCGCCCCGCCAATTCCCAGTAGCCCGGCTAACAGCATGGCCAAGGGAGCGCCCAAGGGTGCGGCAACGACGGGAGCCGCCGTGCCTCCACCCAAGACCACCGGATCTGTGGGGCCGGCCGGGAAGAAGATGGCCGCCGGTCGCGCGGCCGATCCGGTCGGCGATATCTGTCTACTCCCGGATATCGCGGGGTTTCCCCATTAGCGCCGGCTGGAATAACAGCACGGCGGCAAGCGTGGTGACGAGCGAAAGCGCGAGCAGCTTGCCCATGCTCGACGTTCCCGGATGCGACGACAGCCACAGGCTTCCGAACGCGGTCGCGGTCGTCAGCGCGCTGAAGAAGATCGCCCGCGTCAGGCTGGTCTGCAGCAGGTTTGTCCTCCCCGAGCGCCAGGCCGTGACATAGTAGATCTTGAAGGCGACGCCGATGCCGAGCAGAAGCGGCAGCGCGACGATGTTGGCGAAGTTGAGCGGCAATCCGATTAGCACGCAGATTTCCATCGTGACCGCGCCGGCGACCAGCAGCGGAACCAGCGTCAGCAGCACATCGGTGATCCGCCGCAGCGTGATCCAGAGCAGCAGGCCGATCACGACCAGCGCGTAGATGCCGGCATGGATGAAGGCCTTGACCACGGTATCGCCGGATTTCAGGATCGATACCGGCCCGCCGATCGCGGTCGGCTCGGCCGCCAGCACCGCGTTGGCGAACTTTCGCAGATTGTCGTTGTCGTTGGGATCGCCTTTCGGCAGCGCCTCGACACGCATCAGGCCGTCCTTGGCCTTCCAGGCGCTGACAATGTCGGGCGGCAGGGTCTTGAGACTGACCGGCTGCGCCTGCAGCGAATTCTTGAGCTGATCGAGCACCACCTTCAGCGGCGTCACGAAGATCGCCTGTGCCTTGTTGCGGGTCGCCTCGTCGGACTCGGCGAGCTTCGAGAGCGCATCGGCAAGCCGCCGCGATGCCACCGCGCCCGGGCCCTTGCCGTCGCCGGCGACCTTGCGCAGGCTCGCCGCTGACCCCTGCAGGGACTCGACGTTTTCCTGATCGTTGGGCGGCGCATCGATCGAGTCCGGATTGAGCGCGGGATTGAGCACCTTGGCGCCCTGCGCGATCAGCCTCAGCTTCGCCGGCTGGTCGTCGGGCACAAAACCGTCCAGCGACTGCACGCGCAGCACTTCCGGCAGTTTCGCAAGTTGCGCCTCGATCTTCTTGGCATCGGCTTCGGAATGCGTCAGCACGTCGATGGCGTTGGCGCCGGTGTTCGGATCCTTCCTCAGATCGAGAAAGGTCGCGATCGATTCGGCCTTCGGATTGCGCAGGTTCATCGGGTTGAAGTCGAACTTCATGAAGTACAGCAGCGGCAGGCCGGCGACCGCCATCAACAGCGTGCCGACGACGATGATCACCCGATGCTTTTCGAGGAAGTGATCGACCGGCGCCAGGAACGCGTAGCCGACTGGTTCGCCCTCGCCGGGCGGGTTGAGCAGGCGCAACAGCGCCGGCAGCACCGTGATGCTGGAGGTGAACGCCACCAGCATGCCGACGCCGGCGATCTCGCCAAGCTCGGAGATGCCCTTGTAGTCGGTCGGCAGGAAACAGAGGAAGCCGGCCGCAGTCGCCATCGCGGCGAGCGATAGCGGCACCGCCGCGCGGCGCGCCGCCTCCTCCAGCGCCTGGCGCAGATCGTCGTTCTTGAAGCGCTCCGAGCGATAACGGACGCTGAACTGGATGCCGAAGTCGACGCCAAGGCCGACGAAAAGCACCGCAAACGCGATCGACAGCAGATTGAGCGAACCCACCATCGCGAGACCCGCCGCCGTCGTGATCGACAGGCCGATGAAGAGATTGACGAACACGGCGAAGATGATCTTGGCTGAGTGCAGCGCCATCCAGAGGATCAACAGCACCACGATGATGGTGCCGATGCCGTTGACGACCGCGCCGTCCTGGACGGTTGCGTATTCCTCGTTGGCGATCGGAACCGGTCCGGTCAGCCTGACGTGCGCCTGATACTTGCCCGGAAAATCAAGATCAGCGGCAGCTTTCCGGATCGCGTCGGTCGCGTCCTTGCCCGGCTCCAGCGCGTTGTAGTCGAGGATCGGCTTGAATTCGATGAAGGCGCGCCGATCGCTGTCGGTCAAAGGCTTCTCGCTCAACAGCTCGCGCCAGGAGAACGTCGCCGTGCCCTTGTTGAGGATGTCCTCGACCGTCTGCGCGATCAGGTTGAACGGCCGCGCGGTGCTGTCGAGCTTGATCTGGCCGCGCTGCACGCCGGCGAGACCGGTTTCCAGCGCGCCGGTCAGTCCCCGGATCGACGGATCGCCGGCCATGATCTCGATCAAGGGAGCTGCGGATTCGAACTGGCCGGTGAGCTTTGCGAGCTCCTCCATCGGAAGGAACAACAACCCGTTCTTGTCGAAGAATTCACCGGAACCGAGCGGCTGAAGTGATTGAAAATTCTTGCTATCGCCGCGCAGCCTCTGTTCGAGCGCGCTCGCCGCCGACTTGGTCAGTTCCGGCGTCGGCGCCTCCACCACCGCAAGGATGGTGCTGTCCCGATCGAACGCCCGGTCGAATTCCTGGTCGCGCTGGCGCCAGTCCAGGTTGGACGAGATCAGCGTGTTGATGTCGGTGTTGATGGAGAAGTGTTTCGCTGTGTAGAACCCCGCCCCTATCGCAAGCGCGAGAGCGATCAGCAGAGTGAGAGTGGCAAATCGGGTACACCCTTTGACAATCGAAACGACAGTACTTGTCAGCACATCTAATCTTTCTAACGTTAAGGGCTCGCCGGAAACGCTCGCTGTCTACCGGAGTTCCAGGGGCCGGGCTAACGTTGTTTTGGATGGTTTTTCTCTGCGGACACCGCGAAATACCCGCAAAACGCAGTGAAACCGTAGGTCGGGCTGATATAGCTAGGTTTGGCGGGCGGTAAAGTGACGAACGAGTGAGGGATTTCGGGCTTTATCTGCGAGGGCTCCGTTACTGTACTATAATACCTCTCCTGTTAGCCACCTTTGGCGATCAGGGCGCGATCCGCCTTTTCCAGCCGACGATTTTTTGACACAAAGCCTTGTACGTCCATGCGCTTAGACGGCCGGGGTGGACGAGGGAACCGTGGTGTGGATATTGCGTATCCGGGGGTGCACAGGGATGGGCACCCGGACTGCAGGCGACTTGCGGCAGGCGACTTGGGGACTGGGTTTGGTGCAACTTGGGTGTGGGCGTCCAATGGAAGTTTACCTCGCGCAACCGCGCGGCTTTTGCGCGGGCGTTGTGCGCGCGATCGAAATCGTGGAACGGGCGCTCGAGAAGTACGGCCCGCCGGTCTATGTGCGCCACGAGATCGTGCACAACAAATACGTGGTCGAAAGCCTGAAGAACAAGGGCGCGATCTTCGTCGAAGACCTGTCCGAGGTGCCGCCACATGCCGTTACCGTGTTCAGCGCCCACGGGGTTGCGCGAACGGTCGAAGAGGAAGCGGCAGCGCGCGGACTGCCGGTGCTCAACGCCACCTGCCCCCTGGTCACAAAAGTTCACAATCAAGGCAAGCGCTATATGTCAAAAGGCCGGGCGCTGATCCTGATCGGTCATGCTGGCCATCCCGAAGTCGAGGGCACCATGGGCCAGGTCCCCGGCCCCGTGCTGCTGGTACAGGATGTTGATGACGTTGCGGCCTTGACGCTGCCGGCCGAGACCCCAATGGCCTACATCACCCAGACCACGCTGAGCGTGGACGACACCAAGGACATCATCGTAGCCCTCCAGCAGAGATTTACAGACATTCAAGGCCCGGACATCCGGGATATCTGCTATGCGACACAGAACCGTCAATCTGCGGTAAGGGACCTCAGCAAGCTCGTAGACGTGATCCTGGTGGTGGGCGCCGCCAATAGTTCCAACTCGAACCGGCTTCGCGAAATCGGCACCGAAGTCGGCGTCGCGAGTTATCTGATCGCTGACGGCAGCGAACTGAACCCGGACTGGCTGAAAGATGCCAATGCGGTCGGGATCACTGCTGGCGCTTCGGCACCGGAGGTCCTTGTCGACGACGTGATTGAAGCCCTGCGGCGCATCGGACCGGTCACGGTCTCGGTACTGCCGGGCCGGGAAGAAAATATCGAATTCCGCCTTCCGGCTGAATTGGCTGCGGGCTGATCCACGCTACCGAGAGAGAAAAACGAGTGATGGCTATACCCTTCTTCAAGGAACTGAGCATCGGCGGTTATCTGATCAAGCAGAAGCTGCTTGGTCGAAAACGCTATCCGCTGGTGCTCATGCTCGAGCCGCTGTTTCGCTGCAACCTCGCATGCGTCGGCTGCGGCAAGATCGACTATCCCGACGCGATCCTCAATCGGCGCATGTCGGCGCAGGAATGCTGGGACGCCGCCGACGAATGCGGCGCGCCGATGGTGGCAATCCCCGGCGGCGAGCCTTTGATCCACAAAGAGATCGGCGAGATCGTGCGCGGCCTCGTGGCACGCAAGAAGTTCGTCTCGCTGTGCACCAACGCGCTGCTTCTGGAAAAGAAGCTCGACCTGTTCGAACCCTCGCCCTATTTGTTCTTCTCGGTGCATCTCGATGGCCTGAAGGAGCACCACGACAAGTCGGTGTCGCAGAAGGGCGTGTTCGACCGCGCGGTCTCGGCGATCAAGGCTGCCAAGGCGCGCGGCTTCACGGTCAATGTCAACGCCACGATCTTCGACGGTCATCCGGCGGAGGAAATCGCCAAATTCCTCGACTTCACGACCGAACTCGGCGTCGGTGTCTCGATGTCGCCGGGTTATGCCTATGAACGCGCGCCCGACCAGGAGCACTTCCTCAACCGCACCAAGACCAAGCGGCTATTCCGCGACGTGTTCGCCCTCGGCAAGGGCAAGAAGTGGAATTTCATGCATTCCGGCCTGTTCCTGGACTTCCTGGCCGGCAATCAGGACTATGAGTGCACGCCCTGGGGCATGCCCGCGCGCAACATCTTCGGCTGGCAGAAGCCCTGCTATCTGCTCGGCGAAGGCTACACCAGAACCTTCAAGGAGCTGATGGAAACCACCGACTGGGATTCCTACGGCACCGGCAAGTACGAGAAGTGCGCCAACTGCATGGCGCATTGCGGCTACGAGCCGACCGCGGCAAGCGCTGCGCTTGCCAATCCGCTGAAGGCCATGTGGGTGGCGCTAATGGGTGTCAGGACCAAAGGTCCGATGGCGCCCGAGATCGATCTCTCAAAGCAGCGCCCGGCGCAATATATCTTCGCCGAGCAGGTCCAGAAGAAGCTCTCAGAGATCCGCCGCGACGAGGCCCTCGCCGCCCAGCAGAAAGCCTCGACAGCCGCGTAGGCTCTTCAGCGCGCGGTTGAAGTCGATACCGGTCGAAACCAGCGAGCGCAGCGTCAGCGGATTGCGAGCGACGCCGCGCATCACCTTGCGCAGGTCGATGTCGCCGTTCGGCTTGATCGCGTTGCGCGCCAGCGCCGGCAGGGCGCGGCTGGCCGGATCGGCGATGACGCGCAGAGCGGCGAAGGGAAGGTCCGCCTCGGCTGCGTAGGCGGCAGCGATATGGCTCTCCATGTCGACGGCAGCCGCACCTGTTTCCAGGCGTAGCGCAGCCTTGCAGGCCCGCGCGGCGACCACCTGTTCGACCCCGGCAAGACCACCCCGGACCACGCGGCGGCGTCGCAAGGCGATGCTGGCGATCAGTTCGTTGCTCAGCGCCAGCCCCGCCAGCCAGCGCGTGTCGCCGGCCATCACTTCGGTGGCCACCACCACGTCGCCGGATTTCAGTGCGGGATCGAGTCCGCCGGCGACGCCAAAGCTGATAACGCCCCTGAAAGTGGTTGAATCCAGCGTGGCAAGCAGCGCGCGCAACTGCCGGGGATCGCTGGAACTACAGATAACGAACATGCCGGGGCCGGCTGCTATGCGGGCCTCTTGCACTAAGCCTGTCACAATCAATACCGGCCGAGGATCAATCAATTTATCCGCGGCTACGGCAACCCCCGCCCCCAAATTCACATTCCGACCCCTACCAACTTGCTGTTCGTGCTCCTCAAATTTCGATACCGCGCCAGCGCCCAGAGCGGAAAGAATTTGGCGTACCCATGATAACGCAAATAAAACACCCGCGGAAAGCCCGTCGCGGTGTAGCGCGGCTCGTCCCAGAGGCCATTTTGGGCCTGTGTGGCTTTTAGGTACTGTACCCCACGTGCCACCGCTGGGTTGGCGACCTCGCCAGCTGCCATCAATCCAAGCAAACTCCATGCCGTTTGCGACGCGGTCGAGGGGGTGGCCTCCATTCCCCGGTAATCCAGCCGGTAGCTGACGGCATCCTCGCCCCAGCCGCCGTCCCCGTTCTGGACCGACACCAGCCAGTCGGCTGCCTTCCGGATCATTGGGTCCTGGTGGCTCAGGCCGGCGGCATTGAGCGCGCACAGCACCGACCAGGTTCCGTAGATGTAGTTCATGCCCCAGCGGCCATACCAGGAGCCCTCGGCATGCTGGGTGCGCCTCAGGTATTCGACCGCCCGGGCGACCGTCTGGCTGCTTGCAACGGTCTCGCCAAGCTGGGCCAGCATCGAGAGGCAGCGTGCCGTGACGTCCTCGGTCGGCGGGTCGAGCAGCGCGCCATGATCGGAGAACGGGATGTTGTTGAGATAGTATTCGAGATTGTCGACGTCGAAGGCCGCCCAGCCGCCGTCGCGGCTCTGCATGCCTTCGATCCATTCGCGGCCGCGCGCGATCGCCGTATCATAGTCAGTGCTTCCGGACTGATGGCGCACGCGGTCCATCGCCATCACCACGACGGCGGTGTCGTCAAGATCCGGGTAATGGGCATTGTTGTACTGGAATGCCCAGCCGCCCGGACGCGTGTTCGGGCGTTTCACCGCCCAATCGCCCTTGAGGTCGAGTACCTGCCTGGGCTTCAGCCAATCGAGGCCTTGCCGGGCTTTCTGCAATGCTTCGCCGCCGGCCTCGATCAGCGTGTGGCAGGTCAGCGCGGTGTCCCACACTGGAGAAACGCAAGGCTGGCAATAGGCCTCGTGCTCGCCGATCACCAGCAACTTGTCGAGCCCCCTGCGCGTGACGGCGCGCGGCGGATAATCTTCCGGCTTGCCGAACGCTTCATACATCATCACGGTGTTGGCCATCGGCGGAAAGATCGCACCGAGGCCGTCCTCGCCATTCAACCGCTCTTCGACGAAGGCGACCGCGCTGTCGATGGCGCGCTGGCGCAGCTTTTTCGGAAACAACGGCTCGAGCACGCGCAGCACGCCGTCGAGCGCGCGGAACAAAACGAACCAGCCCCAGCTCTGATGCGGTGCCTTGGCCGTCATTCCAATCGAATGCGGCGGCTGCAGGAACAGCTCATCGACGCCGACACCGTTGGGATTTTTCGCCCGCGGCTTCAACGCCGCCAGAACCATCAGCGGCACGATCGTTGTGCGGGCCCAATATGAAATCTTGTTGATATGAAACGGCGACCACATCGGCAGCAGCATGATCTCGACCGGCAGCACCGGAACGGCGCGCCAGCTCACCACGCCGAACGCAGCCAGCAAGAAGCGGGTGAAAACGTTGCTGTTGATGGCGCCGCCATGGGCATGGATCGCCTCGCGCGCCCGCACCATGTGCGGCGCATCGATCGAATCGCCGATCATCTTCAACGCGAAGTAGGATTTGACGCTCGCGCTCATGTCAAAGGGGCCGTCGTGCACCAGCGGCCAGCCGCCGTGGGCGCCCTGGACGCGGCGCAGGTAATTGGCGATCTTGCCCTCCAGCACGGCGTCGACCGGCTCGCCGAGATAATGGCGCAGCAGCACATATTCCGCGGGGATCGTGCAATCAGCTTCCAGCTCGAACACGAAGTGTCCGTCGGCCTGGCGATAGGAAAGCAGCGCCTTGGTCGCAGCCGTGATGTTCGGCTCGAGCGCGGCGGGGTCGATAATGCTGTGATTGCCGGACTGCATTTCGCTCGACATCCCAATCTTGGCTTGCTCAAGCCTGCTTCATGTCGAGAACCAGGTCGGCAGCGCGGTTTCCGGAACGTACAGAACCCTCGATCGTTGCAGGCAACCCGGTATCAGTCCAGTCGCCCGCGAGAAACAGGTTTTTCCAGCGCGTGACCGCCCCCGGACGCAGCGCGTTCTGCTCGGGCGTCGCCTCGAAGGTGGCGCGGCGCTCGCGTACAATCTGCCATGGCGGCAATTCGCCGGCGACGCCGGCGGCCTTGCAAACGTCCCGCCAGATCGCCTGCGCGAGTTCTTCGCGCGGCATCTCCACCAGTCGATCGCCATTGCTGATCGTGACCGACAGGCGCTGCGGAAAGGCGAACAGCCACTCGACCAGTCCGCCGACCACCCCGAGGATGGGCGGCGCATTTCGCGGCGGATCGAAACGGAAATGCGCGTTGACGATCGCGCGGAATTTGGACGGCGTCTTCAGGTCCGGCAGCAGCGAGGCTGCCGAGCGCGGCGGCACGGCAATCACCACCGCATCGTCGGGCCCGATCGCGACACCATCGTCGCCGCCGAATTTCAGCGCGCCAACGCGCTCCGCCGACATCACGAGCTCGCGCAGCTCATGGCCGAACTGAATGCTGGCGCCCTTGTCCTGCAAGAGCTTGATCGCCGGCTCGACCAGAACCGCACTCAGGCCGTCGCGGGCGATCAGCGGCCGGCAAGCCTGTCCACCAGCGAGCAGGGTTTCGCGAACCACCGCGCCTGCAAGGCCGGCGGAGCCCTCGGGCGGGTCGACGTTCAAGGCCGCCAGCAGCAGGGGCTGCACCAGGCGATCGTACAGCGTGCCCTTGCAGGGGATGGCATCGCCGACCAGCGTGCCCGTCGACGCCCAAAGAAGCGGCATCAGTGCAAGGTAATCGGCCAGACCGGTATCGGGGACGCGGCGCGCCTCGTCGAACACCCACAGCGGCAACCGGCTGTCGCCGAGGTCGAGCTGCCAGCGCTGCCCGGTCGCGAGATCGACGAACGGGAATTGCGCGCGCGCCGGCCCGACCAGCCCGGCCTCGGTGCCGATCGACCTGGCATAGGCCACCGCGTGGCGATTGCCTGACAGCAAGAGGTGGTTGCCGTTATCGATGGTCAGGTTGGTGGCCGCGTCGAAATAGGAGCGGCAGCGGCCGCCGGCCTGTTGCGTGGCCTCATGGACATGTACGCGGCAGTTCGCGCCTGCCAGCCGCACGGCTGCCGAGAGGCCAGAAATTCCGGCACCGATGATATGAACGGTCTTTTGCATCACATGAAAGCGTAGCGGAGGACGATGGCGAGACGCGTGATCTTGCTCACGCGGACCGGCGCGCGCGGCGCGGCAAATCCCCTGGCGACCAGCAATTCCAGGATCGCACGATAATATTTCGACATGATCCGCGGCGCACGCACCACACGCCGAGGATTGCGCGCCATGACCTCGTCGGCTTGCGCAAAATGCGCCCGCGCCCGCTCGACCAGCGGCGCGCATGCTTTCGGCAGCGCGCGATCGGAAATCACCTTGCGTGGATCGTCGCCGGTGATGCCGGCGTGCAGCAATCCCTCGCGCGGCAGATAAAGCCGACCGATCGCGGCATCTTCGTCGATGTCGCGCAGAATATTGGTGAGTTGCAGCGCACGGCCGAGATGATGCGCGAGCAGGATGCCGTCGTCATGCGACAGGCCGAACACCCGCACCGACAATCGTCCAACGGCGCTCGCGACGCGGTCGCAATAGAGATCGAGCGTGGCAAGATCCGGCGCCCTGATATCCTGCGGCACGTCCATTTCCATGCCGTCGACGATGGCGAGGAAATCCGCCCGCTGCAGGTCGAAGGTCCGGACCGAGGCGACATAGTCCGATAAGCGCGCCGGCGGCTGGCCGCGATAAAGCGCGTCGATGTCGTCACGCCATTGCTGGAGCGCAGCGAGGCGCTCGCCCCGCGGGCCCTCGGAATCGGCGATGTCGTCGACCTGCCGGCAAAAGCTGTAGATCTGAAACATCGCCTCGCGCTGATCGCGTGGCAGGATGCGCATCGCGGCATAGAACGAACTGCCCGACGCAGCCGTGCCGTAATTCGCATTGGTTGCGGTCGCCTCCAACGTCATGCGCCGGCCGCCGGTTTGGATTGGGGGTGCAGCCCGATCGCGCGGCGGGTCATTTCGCCGGTGACGCCGCCGATACTGAAGGCAGCGAACTCGACGGGATTGAGATGGACCCGCTCGCTTAGGGGATCGCGCACTTTGAGAAGCCGGACGATCCTGTCGGCGAACGCCTGGATCACCGCGATCTCGAGCCCGAGCCGAAAGTCCTTCACTTCGGCGGCGAGCGGTTTGCTCTCATTGAGCAACAGCTCGGTGCGCGCGGCAAGCGAATGCAGGCATTGCAGCAACGGCGACGGCGCCCTCGCCGCGCCGAGCGCCTCGACGGAGGCGCCGGCGGCTTCCAGCGCATCGCGCGGCAGATAGACGCGATTGAGGTTGTGATAGTCCTTGCCGCAGTCCTGCAGATGATTGTTGATCTGCAGGCCGGCGCAGAGCGCGTCCGACGCCGCCCAGGTCGAGGTGCTCTCGCCATGCACGTCGAGCATGAACCGTCCAACCGGCATCGCCGAGTAACGGCAATAGTGAATGACTTCGTCCCAGTTCTCGTAGCGAAGCTTGGTCACGTCCATCCGGAAGGCGATCAGGACGTCGAGCGCATGGCGCGGGGCCATCGCCCGTTCCGCCAGCGCGCGCCGCAGGTTGACGGCTTCAGGCTGGGTGTCGCCTTGGCCGAGCAGCTCGGCCTCGAGCAGGTCGAGCAACGCAAGCTTGTCTTGAGCCGGGAGCGTCGCATGGTCGGCGATGTCGTCGGCGGTTCGCACGAAATTGTAGAACGCCAGGATCAGCGTCCGGTGACGCGGATGAATGATCCAGGATGCGACCGGAAAGTTCTCGTCGCGGTATCCCTTGCCGGATCGCAATTCGCTCGCGCTTGTCATCAAGAACCGGCTACAATATCCAGGCGGAAAGGTTTCGCATCAGGCCGCAACTTGCGCGCATGCGATGGGCGTCGCAGACCCATATAGGGGAATACGACGCCAAAACCAATGCTGTCGGCCGCCTGCGGCAGGCCCCGGAACGCATCCGGAGCCGCCGTCGATGGGTGACGATCGAACGCGAACGCGCTCGTTATTGTCCGTGGGTCTTCAGCACCGTATCGCATGCCGAAGAAATCTTGGGACGATTTTGCTGCAGGCACGCCAGAATGGTGAAGTCACCTTGATCGATGACCGGGCGGCAGAAGCGCTGCACGTCGCGCGCGCAGGCCTTCTGCTCCTCCGGCGAGCCTTGGCGCTGCGGGGCAATTTGCTGGGCGGAAGCCCCGGTGGAGAGCGATAGCGATAATAGGGCGAGTGCCAGGCAAAGCTTTTGCATCTTGTTCCTTCATTCTGACGGAAGAGATTCCGCTTCCCGACAACGCAAGCGGTGACCGGAACGGACCATTCGGATTGACGTGCCGCAGAAAGCAGCATCGAGCGGACAGAAACGCTGGTAAATGCGGCCAAATTTACGGCGGCCAAACCGATATATGGGACGGCCGGAAAGTCAATCCACCCACGCCTTTAACACGCTGATATTGCAAGATTTTTCTGAAGTTAGTGTTTTTTGCAATTGGCTGTTGCGGGCAAGCCCCCCGAAACGTTACATGCTGTCACAAAGAACTTCGCAGAAATCGCACAGGTTTTTTTGATTGCGCGGAGCGAAAATAACCGTTGTGAGGTCGTTGGCCTCCTGGTCCCGCGGACCTTGGCCCGGCCGGCGACCGCCTGTCATTTGAACCTAACACAGTACGGCGACACTAAACCCTCGATGCGGCGAGACGTATCTGATTAGAACGTCAAATTTTGAATGGGAAACTCGATATGAAACGGTTTGGTTCCAGCCTGTATGGACAGGCGATCAAGGCTGCTGGCGTCGGCGCCGCGCTGTTGTTGTCGGTGTCAGCGGGCCACGCCCAGTCCGGACCGTTCGCCGGTTTCGACGGCGCCTGGTCCGGCAACGGAACGGTTTCGCTTTCCGACGGCACCACCGAGAAAATCCGCTGCAAGGCGGACTACAAGGTCAATGGCACCGGCCTGGGGCTGAAGCAGTCTCTGCACTGTGCCAGCGACAGCTATAAATTCGATCTGACCAGCGACGTCACAAGCCAGGGCGACCGCATTTCCGGCAACTGGAGCGAGGCCAGCCGCAACATCTTCGGCAATTTGCAGGGCACCGCGGGGGGCGGCCAGATCGAAGTCTTTGTTGAGGCCAACGGCTTTGCCGCCAACCTCACGCTGAAGACCAGCGGTAACAAGCAGACCGTGCAGATCAGCTCCAAGGGCGAGATCAGGGGCGTCAACATCACGATGGTGAAGGGCTGACGCCGCCTCACCTCGCGCATCGGTCGCAATTGATTTTTTCGTATGGCCTTGAGCCCCGGTTCTGAAACCATCAGGACCGGGGCTTCGCTTTGCGGCCAGAGCTAGAGCGCCTTGTTCGCTGTGGCGCCGCCGCGCGCCGCGCGAATCCGTTCCGACAGGTTGATCAGGAACATCGCCGTCGGCCGCAGGATGAAGAGGTCCGCGACCAGCGCTGCGACCATCGCAAACGCGCTGAGCCAGCCGAACAGCCGCAGCGACGGCAGGTCGGAGAACACCGTCACCACCAACCCGCAGGCCAGGACCACCGTGGTCAGGATCAGCGCGGGTCCGACCAGCACGGTCGCGCGCTCGACCGCGATCGCCGAAGTGATGCCGGGCTTGCTCTCCAGCCGCAGCCGGTTAAGGAAGTGGATGGTGGCGGAAAGGCCAAGCCCGAACGACACCGTCAGCGCAACGACGCTGGCAAATTGCAGCCCCTCGCCGAGCGCGTAAAGCACCGTGCCCGAAAGCACCACCGGAAAAATGCCGGGCAGGATGCAGGCGAACATCACGACCCAGGAGCGGAACGCGAGCCCGATGAACATGGCGACCAGCGCGAATTCGACGGTCAGCCCGCGATTGAGCTTCTCGATCATGTTGGCCGAGTTGCGCGCGGCGATCGCGGAAAGGCCGGTGACCGCGATCTCATAGCCGGGATGATTCCTGCGCACCACGTCGAGCGCCGCGTCGAGCTTCTCGACCACGGGCAGAATCTGGCTTGAATCGAGATCAGGCACCCTACCCGACACCACGACCGCGGTCTGGTCGGCGGAGATGAAACGCCGCACGAGGTACTCCGGAATCAAGTTGACATATTCCTTCAAGGTCGCGACGTCGGAACTTCCGGCCTTTTCGGCAAGCCAGCGGCGCAAGGTCTCGAGCGACCAGACGTTGCCGACGCCCGCCGCGGTCTCGACGGTCGAGTGTACGTCGGCAATCGTCTGCAACGTCTCCGGGGAATACAGCGATCCACCCTTGGGGAATTCGATCAGCACGTCGATCGCATTGGCGCCGGTCAGCTTGGCATCGAGCCGTCCGCTCGCCGCGACCGCCTGTTGTTTGTCCGGCACCTGATCGGCGAGGCGGTAACGCGGCTCCAGATTGGAGTAAATGACGCCGAGACCGGCGACAAACAATACGGCGACCAGGCTGAACAGCCCGGGACGGCTGACCATGCGCACCGCGATCCAGTAGCAAAAGTTGCGCAACGCCTGAACGCCGGCATCGGCGCTCTGGAATTTGGTGGCAAAGACTTTCTCGTTGCGCACGAACAGCACCCCGAACACCGGCACCAGCGAAAGCACCGCGATCAGCGCGATGATGGTGGCGGCAAGTCCCGCCTCGCCGAACTTGCGGATCAGATCGGAATCCGAGAACTGCAGGGCAATAAACGATATGCCGGCGGTACCGTGGGTGAGCACGCAGGCCGGCCCGACCACGAGCACGGCGTTCTTGAACGCGGTGAATTTGTCCTGACCGGCGATCAGGCGGTCGCGCGCGGCAAAGGTGAGCTGCATCGAGTCGGAAAAACTGATCACCATGATCAGCGGCGTCATCACGTTCAGGAACATATTGAGGTTGAAATGCGCCCAGCCGAGGCCGCCGAGCGCGAGCAGGATCGCGATCAGCGGCGGGAAAGCGGCCGCGATCATGAACGATATCTTGCGGAAGAAGATGATGGCGATGATGCAGCCGGCCAGGATGCCGAGGATGTTGTAGGTCAAGCCGTCGCGCTCGACCGCGTTGCGGATCTCGAGCTGCATGACGGGAACGCCTGACAATTCCGCGTTGAGCCCGCTGCCCGCAAGATCGTCTTTCATCAGCTTGCGGATATCGCCGATCGTCTTGGTGAGCTTGTTGCTGGCGACCACTTCGGGTTCAAGCGACAGCACGATCAGCGCCAGCGTGCCGTCTTCGGACAATAGCTTGCCGCGGATGATCTCGTTGGTTTTGACGGTCTCGATGAATTTATCGTAGTCGGCGCCTTCCGGCAGTTCGGCGGGGAACAGCGCCGCCGGCAGCTTGCCCGGGGCCGGCGCCTGGCGCGCCGAGAACAATGAAATAATTCCGCGCGTGCCCTCGACCAGTTGCAGGTCGGTCACGAGGTCGCGCATCTTCTCAAGATTGGGGCGCGACAGCAGCGTCTTGCCTTCGACCACCACCAGCACGTCGAATTCGGTCGCCGGGAAGCGCTTGGTTTCCGCTTCGTACTGCTTGTAGTCCTTGGAATTGGAGCGGAACAACTGGCTCAGCGAATCGTCGATCTTGATACGGTCGATACCGAAGATCGCGCCAATGATCAGCCCGACGAGGATGATGCAGGACAGTATCGGCGCCTTCATCGGGATCAGGCCGATCCGCTCCAGCCCGAACGCGATGCTCTTGGCAGGCGGCTCCTCGACCATCTCGACATGAATTTCATTGTCGCGGGTTTTTTCGAGCATGCTCTGTCCAGTTCTCCACGGGCTCACGTTTTTCGGCTCAGCTTTATAGCTTAAGTTCTGGGGGGCGCGGCTAAGGCCGTAATCGGCCGCATCTGATCGGCGCTAGCCCTTGAAAACATGCAGAAAATCGTACGCCACCCGTTTAGCAGGTCTCCCCAGAGTCTCGCAAGCATGCCCCCGAACGCAAAAACCGCCAGGATGCGGCGATTTCGGGCCTTCAAGTCGGCGGAATTGTCACACCTGCCGTGAATTTTGAGTGATGCGCTGCGGCGTTCGGTCGCCGCTTTCATCCTTCAGCGCGACGCCGCCTAGCCCACGTGCGAGGCCTTCCCGAACAAGCCAGGCGATCTTGTAGGCGGCGTCATCGTAAGAGAGCCCCGCACCGTGGATGTTCGAAACGCAATTGCGCTCCGCGTCGGTCCGCCCGATGCGCGGCGCGAAGGTCAGATAGGCTCCCAAACTATCCGGGGCCGACAGGCCCGGCCGCTCGCCGATCAGCATCACGACCATCCGCGCCCCCAGGATGGCGCCGATCTCGTCGCCGAGCGCAACCCGCGCACCCGATGCCACAGCGACATCGGCGATCTTGATTTGGTTCGCCGCCAGTTGCGGAACGAGGCTGCGAACGAGTTCGATCGCATGGGCATGGACCGCCGTCGGCGACAGCCCGTCACCGATCACCAGCGCAAGCTGGCACACCCCGCTGCTCCGCTTCGCGAGCGCTTGCTCCGAGGCTTGATCAAGCCGGCGCCCCAGATCGGGACGCCTGAGGTAATCGCCTCGGCTGCCGGCGCGGCTTCTTACATCGATCGCTTCGAGACCGAGATCGGCAAGCGCTGCGACCAGGGCTTGCGCATCGAAAGCGGCGTGGACGGCGTCGCGGGCACGGGCGTGGTCGAGGGTGAATTCGAGCAACGGTCCGGTCGGCAGGCTTGCACCGGCGCGGCCGAGCGCGACGCGCGCCGGCGTCAGCTCCCGCAGATCCTTCATCGAACGGGACGGCGGTGCCAGCGTGTTCATATCGGTCTTACTCGGCAGAGACGGCCGCCTCGCGCAGCCTGAGCGAATAGTTCGAGGCATTTTGCTGGCCGCTTGAAGCCTTGCGCGCGAACACGATCAAATGATGCGCGACCAACACCGCGCCGAGCAGGCCTTCGATGTCGCGCTTGCGCAGGCGTCCCAGCGCGAATTTCCAGAACACCCTCTTGTAGTCGCTGAGCACGCCCACCTTCCAGAAGATGTTGCGGAGCATGATCAGCCCGCGCTTGACATTGGCCCAGGTCTTCAGTTCCGGGCTGACCGGCACCTTCAGCCGGTTGGCATAGGTGTAATCGCACTGATACTGGAAGCGCGCGTAAAGCTTTTCCGGCCGGTATGCGCCTTCCATGCACTTTTTCCACGCGGCCACGACATCATCGTACGGCATCAGGAAATCGACATTGGAATCGCGGCCATCGTCGTCGAGAATGAGCCGTTTCTCGCGCTCAAGGCGATCCCACAACGGGGTCTTCGGCAGCGCCTGCAGCAGATTGATCGTCAACAGCGGAATCTTGGATTCATCGATAAACGACAGCAGCGCGTCGCCAGTCCCCGGCTTGTCGGTGTCCAGGCCCATGATGATGCCGGAGACGACCTCCATGCCGTAGCTGTTGATGGTGCGCACCCCTTCCAGGATCGGCACCATCATGTTGTGATCCTTGTGCATCGCCTTCAAGGCGTCGGGATCGGGGGTTTCGATCCCGCAGAAAATGGTGACGAAGAACGCCTCTCGCATCTTCTCGAGAATTTCCGGCCGCTTGGCGATGTTAAGCGTCGCTTCGCAGGCAAACCGCATGACATAGCTGTTTTTCTTTTGCCATTCGATCAGATGCGGCAGCAAATCCAGCGCCGCCTTGCGGTTGCCGATGAAATTGTCGTCGACGAAATAGACCGTGTCGGTCATTCCGCATTCGCGCAGTTTTTCGATTTCGGCGATGATCTGCTGCGGCGTCTTCAGTCGCGGGTTGCGGCCGTAAAGACCGGGGATGTCGCAGAATTCGCACTGGTAGGGGCAGCCGCTGGAGTACTGGATGCTGCCGAGCAGATACTTCTTCATGTCGGCGAGCTCGTAGGCCGGAATTGGAAACTCCGTCATCGGCACGCGATCTTTAGTCTCGAACACCACCTGCCGCTCCGGACGGGAGGGATCGCACGCCAGCCGCGCGATCAGCTCATCGGTCGCATCGCCGAGTTCGCCGACATGCAGATAGTCGAAGGAAGGATAGTAGTCCGGGCAGGCACTCACCGACGGGCCGCCGATCGCCACGGAAAGGTCGAAGGCATGCGCGCGGCGGCAGATGTCGTTCATCTGCTGGCGCTGGATGTGCATGCCGGAAACGAAAACGGCTTCCGCCCACTCGAAGTCTGCTTTGGTGGCGGGACGAAGATTTTCGTCGACGAAACGGACCAGCCAAGTTTTTGGGAGATAGGCGGCAATCAGCAGCAGGCCCTGCGGCGGCATAAAGGCCCGAACCCCGGCCGTCAGGGGATAGGAATATTCGAACGTACCGAAAGCAGACGTGTAGCGCGGAAACACACACAGGATGCGCCGAACCGTCTCGATGCCTTCAGCTCTCATCAAACTTCCTCTGCAACGCTTTGCTCGGCCCAACAACATAAGCACGGCCGCAAGGCTGTGCCAGAATTTCCTCAACATTGTGGCAACCGGTCTAACGTTGAGACGCATCGATGGTTGCTTTCGGTTCGATTTTAAACAAGCGCTAAGCGATCAGTCGCGACGCAAAATCGGGTAACAGCCCCGCATTGCCGGCAAGGCGAAAATCGGCGCCGGCAAGCCCGGTGCGAACCAGCCAGTCGTCGAATTCCGGCGCCCGCTTCAGACCAAAGAGGTCGCGGACATAGAGCGCGTCGTGGAACGAGGTCGACTGATAGTTCAGCATCACGTCGTCCGCCCCCGGCACGCCCATGATGAAGGTCACGCCGGCGGCCGCGAGCAGGGTCAGCAGATTGTCCATGTCGTCCTGGTCGGCCTCGGCGTGGTTGGTGTAACAGACGTCCACCCCGATCGGCAGGCCGAGCAGCTTGCCGCAGAAATGGTCCTCGAGGCCGGCGCGGATGATCTCCTTGCCGTCATAGAGATATTCCGGGCCGATGAAGCCGACCACGCTGTTGATGAGCAGCGGATCGAAGGCGCGCGCCACCGCGTAGGCGCGCGCCTCGCAGGTCTGCTGATCGACGCCGCGATGGGCGCCCGCCGAGAGCGCGGAGCCCTGTCCGGTCTCGAAATACATCACGTTGGCCCCAACGCTGCCCCGTCGCTGCGACAGTCCGGCGTCACGGGCCTGCCGCAACAGCGCCAGATCGACGCCAAAGCTGCGGTTGGCGGCTTCGGTCCCGGCGATCGATTGAAACACCAGATCGACCGGCACGCCCTGCCCGATCAATCCGAGCGTCGTCGTCACATGGGTCAGCACACAGCCCTGGGTCGGAATCTGCAGGCGGGCGATGATCTCGTCGAGCAGGCGCAACAGGCGGCCGATCACGGCCGGATCGTCGCTTGCCGGGTTGATGCCGATACAGGCGTCGCCTGATCCGAGCAGGATGCCGTCGAGGATCGATGCGGTGATGCCCTTCAAATCGTCGAAGGGATGATTGGGCTGCAACCGCACGCTCATCCGCCCGCGCAGCCCGATTGTGTTGCGAAAGCGGCTCGTTACCTCGCATTTCTTCGCGACCAAAATGAGATCCTGATTGCGCATCAGCTTTGAGACCGCGGCCGCCATCTCCGGCGTGATCCCGCGCGCGGCTTGCTTCAACGCCTCGGCGGTCGCGGCATCGGACAACAGCCAGTCGCGGAAGCTCCCCACGGTCAGCGACGACACGCCCGCAAAGCCGGAAGCGTCATGGCTATCGACGATCAGGCGGGTGACCTCATCGTCCTCGTAGGGGATCACGGCCTCGTTGAGGAATTGCTTGAGCGGAACATCGGCAAGCGCCATCCGCGCCGCGACCATTTGCTCGGCGCTCTCGGACGCAATTCCGGCCAGACGATCCCCGGACCGCGGCGGCGTCGCCTTGGCGAGGAGATCGCGCAGGTCGCTGAAGGTGTAGGTGGTGGCGTCGATGGCGTGGCGATAGACCATGGCGGCTCCCGACCATCAGCGCTTCGATTATCGCCATGGCCTTCGCAAAGTCTATCAGCTGGACAGGGTCTACGCAGCCCGGACGGTGGCGAGGAATTTGACCACTTCGACCTTCAGGCGCTTGTTTTCGTTGGACAGCAGTTGCGCCGATGAAAGCACCTGGGAGGACGCCGAGCCGGTATCGCCGGCACCGCGGTTGACGTCGGCGATGCTGGTCGCGACCTGGGTCGAGCCGAGCGCCGCCTGCTGCACGTTGCGGGCGATTTCCTGGGTGGCGGCGCCCTGCTCCTCGATCGCGGCCGCGATCGCCGCGGCGATCTCGGACACCCGGCCTATGGTGCCGCTGATCTCCTTGATTGCGAGCACCGAGTCCTGCGTTGCCGCCTGCATTCCGGCGATCTGGGTAGAGATCTCGCTGGTGGCCTTGGCGGTCTGCGAGGCAAGTGCCTTGACTTCCTGTGCCACCACGGCGAAGCCGCGGCCGGCGTCGCCGGCGCGGGCGGCTTCGATCGTCGCGTTGAGGGCCAGCAAATTGGTCTGTTCGGCGATCGTGGTGATCAGTTTGGTGACGTCTCCGATGCGGCTCGCGGCAAGTGACAATTCGGCGATCCGCGCGTCGGTCTTTTGCGCTTGATTGACCGCCTCATTGGCGATCCTGTTGGAATCCGCCACCTGGCGACCGATTTCGTTGATCGAACCGGCCATTTCCTCCGTTGCCGCCGCAACCGACTGCACGTTGGTCGAGGTCTCTTCCGAAGCCGCCGCGACAACTGTGGAGAGCTGCTGGGTTGCCGCGCTGCTCTTGGTCAGAACGACGGCGGAGTTTTCGAGCTCGCCCGATGCGGAGCCGACGTTCTCGATGATGTTGCCGACCGCGGTCTCAAAACTCTCGGCCAGGTTATGAAGCTCGGTGCGGCGAGCCGCTGCCAGCTCGCGGTTCTTTTGTTCGCGTTCTGCGGTCTCGCGTTCGGCCTTGGCGACGGCCTGTATCTTAAATTCCTGAATCGCGTGACCCATCTGGCCGACTTCGTCTTTGCGGTCGAGGCCCGGCAATTGAACATCGAAGTTCCCGACCGCGAGTTCGCGCATCGCCTTTGACATCGCGACCACCGGGCGGGAAATATTCCGGCCGATCAAAAAGGATACGACGACGCCGACAAAGGCCACGATCAGAAGCACGGCCATCAGCGTCAACTGCTGCTGCTCCAGTTTCATGCCCGCACGGGCAATCTCGCGATCCTTGCTGTCGCTGCTTCGCGCAATCAAGTCATCGGTCAGCTTCTCGATATCGGCAAAACTCTGTTCCGCGCCCTTGATGAACATCAGCGCCGATCCGGCGTCGCCATCTGCCATCTCGATCGCGTTTTTCGATTTCTTGAGATAGCCCGCAACCGCAGCCTTCAGCTTTTCAAGGGTATCCGGCTGGAACCCGCCGCGCGTGCCCTCGGCCGCCTTCAGGACCTCCGCAATCTTGGCGCCGGCGGCGGAGGCTTCCTTGGCCATCGCCTCAACCTTCTTCTCATCCTTTTCATTGGCCGCGGTAGCTGCCAGACGATAGAGCCTGGCATGCGCCGTCCACGCCGCGGTGGTAAGGTCGTTCGCAATTTCCGATTGCCGCACCGGCCCGGAGACCAGCGCATCGACCGCGGCCTGGTTCGACCGCAGCGCTTGCAAGGCGTAGCCACCGACCCCGATCAGACACAGTATCAGGAACGCCGGCGCGAGCTGGACTTTCCAGGACAGGCCGATATTTTTGATCCAACCGAGCATGTCCATCCTTCGATGCAACGATCGTTGCGCAACGCCGAGTGTTGCGTGTTAGGACTTGTAAATGCCTGCGCACACAGCGGTGTTGTCGAGCCGTTCGCAATACATCTGCTTCGGCTCGACTTTCTTGTCGACCGGATTGACGAACTTGTAGTCCTGCCAGAATGATGGCTGCTTGGCGGCCATCTCGACGCGCTCCTTGACGAAGAGCTTGCCGTCGACGTCCTGCGCATCGCTCATGTCCTTGCCGACAAACTTTGCGTTCGAGCCGTGGGCCAGCACCTTGCCGTCGAGCTGATAGACGACAACGTACAAATCGCGATCGATGAATTTGCTATCCTTGGTGGTAAAGGCCGCGTAGGCCGTTTCAGGACCCTGCTCCTTGATGAAGGCCACGGCTTTCTTGACCATGGCGACCGCATCATCCTTGCCGGCGCCATCGGCCGCCATGGCGGCGGCCCCAACGAAAACAAACGCAGCTGCAAGGGCAGACAGCGGCTTGGTTAACCAGTTGTTCACGTTTTTTCTCCGATCGAGTGGCTGGACAGGCGGTCGCACGGCGTCCACGTAAAAATTATCAGGAATCAAAATTGTCAGAAAAGAGCGAACCATCCGTTAAAATGCCTACTTGTGAGGCATCGGTCGGGGCGCCCGGGCGGTTCGGTACACGATGCATGCAAGCCGGACCTGCCCGCCGGATCTCCTGCGACAATGCACCTCAAGTGCCACATTGGTTGAAGCCTTTCCGGTTCAGCTTGAAGCGGAAAGATTTCAACATAAGCCATTGGTATGAATGGCATGTTTTGTAACAAGCGGTGGCCGCCCCGATCCCGTCCGTTAAGGGATTCTCCACTAAGATTTTGCATAATTTTTAGACGGCCGACGGTGCTGACCGGCCTCCTCTAAAGGCCACATGACATCATCATGAAATCCCAGAGTCACGTTTCCAAGGGTTCGATTGCGTCCAGATTTTCGATCGCGACCAGGCTCTATTCGATTTTCGCGCTGTTCGCGGTCCTGACCGCGGCCATTGCCGTACTGTCCAACTATAACAGCAGCCGCAGCGCCGAGATCACGGAAGCCATCGAGAGGGCCAATCTCGCCGCCCTCAATGTCGAGCGCGTCAATTCGCTGGTCTACGCGGTCGTCATGGAGTCGCGCGGCGTCTACATGTCGACGGAGCCTGCCGTCGTGAAGAAGTTCGGCGACGGGCTGCTCAAGTTCAACGACCAGATCCTTGCCGTCGTCACGCACTGGCAATCCATCGTCCAGGCCGATGATGCCGAACAATTCGCCACCTTCAAGAAGCGCATTGAACAGTTCGTCGACTTCCGCAAGGAACTGGTTCGCCGCGCCAACGAGATCAGCCCCGCCGCCGGCCGCGAATGGGGCGACAACGATGCCAACCGCGCCGTCCGTTCGGCGCTCAACAAAGACCTCGAGGCGCTGTCCAAGGTCTATCGCGAGCGCGGCAAACGGATCGCAGAACAAACCGAACTCAATCGCGAACTGTCCCTTGTCCTGACCAGTCTGGGCGGCCTGGCGCTGGTCCTGGTTATCCTTGGCGTCGTGATCATCTTCCGCTCGATCGCGCGGCCGCTTTCGGTCATCACCTCGACCATCAAACGGGTCGCCGAGGGCGCCGAGAACGTCGAGGTTCCCCATATCGATCGCGCCGACGAGATCGGCGCGCTGGCCCGCGCGATCCAGATCTTCAAGGAAGCGATGGATCACAACCGCAACCTCAACTCCCGGGTCTCGCTGGACTCGAAGGCCCGTGAGGAGCGCACCCGGCACATCGAGACCTCGGTCGAGGAGTTCCGCGTCGCGATCGGTGCCGTGCTGCGCGCGGTCACCGACAACGCATCCAACATGCGCAATACCGCGCAGTCCATCACCCGAGTGACCTCGGACGCCCAGGGCCGCGCGGTCGCCGCCGCCGGCGCGACCGAGCAGGCCTCGAGCAATGTCTCCACCGTCGCCAGCGCCGCCGAAGAGCTGTCGGCCTCGGTGCAGGAAATCGGCCGCCAAGTTCGCCAGTCCGCGAGCGCCGTCGAACAAACCGGCCTGCGCACCGAAAAATCGATCAACGAGATCGAAAGCCTCGCCGCCGCCACCCAGCGGATCGATGGCGTCCTCGCCTTGATCCAGGCGATCGCCGAGCAGACCAACCTGTTGGCGCTGAACGCGACCATCGAGGCCGCGCGCGCCGGCGAGGCCGGACGTGGCTTCGCGGTGGTGGCGCACGAGGTCAAGGCGCTGGCCGGGCAGACCGCCAAGGCGACCGCCGAGATCGCCCAGAATGTCAGTCTGATCCAGGCCTCGACCCGCAACGCGGTCGATGCGGTGCGTGAGATCGGCGGCGCGGTGCGCGACATCAATGACGTCACCTCCAACATTGCCGGCGCCGTCGGGCAACAGGACGCGGCGACCCGCGAGATTTCGGCCAACGCGCAGTCGGCGGCCCAGGGCAATGCGACGCTGGTCGAGAACATCACGTCGCTGCGCGATGCCATCGGCGAGACCAACACTGCCGCGTCCTCGGTGTTGTCGGCCTCCAGCGACCTGACTGCCACGGCGGAAACCCTGTCGCGCGAGGTCGAAAAATTCTTCCACAATCTGCGCGGCGGCGCGGGTGAGCGCGACGCGCAACGGATGGCTGTTGCCGGTTGAGATTGAGATCGCACGGCGACGCCTCATAAGCACCGCCATACCCCGCCACCGGGTTTCGCCTTCCCGACGGGGCAAAGCAAATCAGCAACGCAAGCAACTACGCCCGGCCCAGTCTACGCCTTTGGCTCCAGTGCCTGACGCGATCGAGATAGAGGTAGACGACCGGGGTGGTATAGAGCGTCAGGATCTGGCTCAGGATCAGCCCGCCGAAGATGGCAATGCCCAGCGGCTGGCGGAACTCGCTGCCCTCACCCATGCCGATCATCAGCGGCAGCGCGCCGAACAGGGCGGCCATGGTGGTCATCATGATCGGCCGGAAACGCATTAAACATGCTTCGTAGATGGCATCAGACGACGACAGCCCGCGCTGACGCTCGGCGTCGAGCGCAAAGTCGATCATCATGATGGCGTTTTTCTTCACGATACCGATCAAAAGGATCACCCCGATCATCGCGATGATGTCGAATTCCGTGTGAAACAGCATCAACGCCAACACCGCGCCAACGCCGGCCGAAGGCAGGGTGGACAGGATCGTGAGCGGATGAATGTAGCTCTCGTAAAGCATGCCGAGCGAGATGTAGATGGTCGCCAGCGCCGCGAGAATGAGAAATGGCTCGCTCGCTAGGGATTGCTGAAAGATCTTGGCGGCTCCTGCAAACTCACCATGAATGTTCGCCGGCATGCCGATCCGGCTCATGGTCGTCTCGATTGCCGTGACCGCCGTGCTCAGCGAGACGCCCGGCGGGAGATTGAAGGAGACGGTGCTCGCGACCAAAAGATCGTGATGGTTGACGACCAGCGGCGTCTCGCCCTGTGCGAACCGGGCAACGCTGGACAGTGGAATCATCGTCTCCAGGCTGGTGCTGACGGCTGTTCCCGTCGACGAGGCGCCCTTGCCGGCGGCGCCGATCGAGTTGGTCGCGAGATTTCGTACCGCATTTGCTGCGACCGAACTGATCGAGGTCTTCTGCGAGGGCGAAACGACCGTTCCGGCTACCGCGTTGGTCGTTTGTGAACCGCTCGCGGATCCGCCGGAGGTGCTGATATAGACCTCCTTCAATGTCTGCGGATTCTGCCAGTAAGGGGGCGCAACCTCCATGATCACATGATACTGGTTGCGCGCGACATAGATCGTCGAGACCTGCCGCTGCCCGAAGGCGTCATAGAGCGTGTTATCGATCTGGCTGACTGAAATTCGGAGGCGGGAGGCGGCATCGCGATCGATGACCAGATTGGATTGCAGGGCCTTGTTCTGCTGATCGCTGCTGACATCGGCAAGAACCGGCACAGTTTGAAGCGCAGCGACGAGCTTTGGTGTCCATTCATTCAGCTCATCGAACGTCGAGCCTTGCAGCGTGTATTGATACGCCGCATTGCCCGAACGCCCTCCGGCGCCAAGATCCCCAATCGACTGTAGGAACAACGTGGCGCCCGCCACGGCCGCCAGTTCACCCCGCAGTCGGCCGATCACCTGATCGGCGGGCATTTTGCGTTCGCCAAGCGGTTTCAGCGATGCGAACACCGTCCCGGTGTTGGTCGAGCCGCCCGGGCCCGGGCCGCTCCCGCCGGTGAAACCGACGACGGTGTCGACCGCCGGATCGCTTTTGACGATCCCAACGAACTGCGTGACCTTCTGCTGCATCAATTGAAACGAGGTATGCTGATCGGCCTGGATCGACCCGATCAATAGCCCGGTATCCTGCTGTGGGACGAAGCCTTTCGGAACAACTCCGTAGAGATAAAAGTTCAGGCCGAGGGTCGCGACCAGGATCAGCATCACCGAGCGTGGGTGATCCAGCGCGATGGCGAGCGTCCGCCGATAGCCGTTCAACATGACCTCAAAGATGCGCTCGCAGGCCCGATAGATCCGCCCGTGCGGTTGGCCGCGATCTCCAACCAGCAACACCGCGCACATCATCGGCGTCGTCGTCAGCGAGACCACGAGCGAGATCACGATGGCAATCGTTATCGTCATGGCGAATTCACGGAACAGGCGACCGACCAGGCCGCCCATCAGCAGGATCGGGACAAAGACCGCGGTCAATGACACGCTCATCGACAGAACGGTAAAGCCGACCTCGCGGGCGCCGAGCAGCGTGGCATCCAGCCGCGACTTTCCCGCATCCATGTGGCGGGTGATATTTTCCAGCACGACGATGGCGTCGTCCACCACGAATCCGGTCGCGACCGTAAGCGCCATCAATGAGAAGATGTCGAGGCTGTATCCCAGCAAGTACATGACGGCGAATGTCGCAACCAGCGACACCGAGACCGCCGCCACCGGCACCAGTGTCGCGCGTACGTTGCGCAGGAACGCGAATACCACGAGAATCACCAGGGCTACGGCGATGACAAGTGTGATCTCGACGTCCCGCAGCGACGCCCGGATCGTCCTTGAACGATCGACCGCGAGATTGATATCGATGGCGGGCGAGACCGAGGCCCGCAACTGCGGCATCAACGTCTTCACGCGCTCGACCATCTGGATGATGTTGGCGCCGGACTGCCGGTATACGATCATCATGACCGCCGGCTTGCCGTTGGAAAGGCCCAGCGTGCGAACGTTTTCCACGCCATCGATGACATCGCCGACGTCCGTGAGGCGCACCGCGGCGCCGTTGCGGTAAGCAACGATCAGTGACTTGTAGTCTTCCGCCGTTCTGGCCTGATCGTTGGAATAGATCTGGTAGCGCTGGCTCCCAACGTCGATTCCGCCCTTCGGACTGTGTGCGTTGGCGCTGCCGAGCGCGGCTCGGACATCCTCCAGGCCGATGCCGTATTTGTAGAGCGCCGGAGGGATCAGCTCGACGCGCACGGCGGGCAGCGATCCGCCGCTGACGGCGACTTCGCCGACGCCTTCGACCTGCGACAGCTTCTGGGCGAGCACGGTTGAGGCGGCGTCATAGAGTTCGGCAGGCGTCAGCGTGCCCGACGTCAGGGTGTAGATCAGGATCGGCGCCGAGGCGGGATTGAACTTGCGGTAGGTGGGATTGCTCCGCAGATTGGTCGGCAGGTCGGCGCGCGCTGCATTGATTGCCGCCTGCACGTCGCGTGCGGCGCCGTTGATGTTGCGATCGATATTGAACTGAAGATTGATCCGAGCCGAACCGAGCGAACTCGCCGAAGTCATTTCGGTGACATCGGCGATCTGGCCAAGGTGACGCTCGAGCGGGCTTGCGACCGTGGTGGCTACATCCGCAGGACTGGCGCCGGGCAAGGTCGCTTGCACGGAAATGGTCGGAATGTCGACATCAGGCAGCGGCGAGACCGGCAGCTTGAAAAATGCAATGGCACCGGCCACCACAAGTCCGAGCGACAGCAGCGTGGTGGCGACCGGACGGCGGATAAAAGGGGTAGAGAGACTCATAAAATTACGCGATCGAGGTCGTTGCAGATCAGCTTCTATCCCCCGGCGCGCCGAGGCAAAAGCCCCACTATGTCACACCGTGTCGCCACACGCCTGCCGCGATTTCGCGCCTGCGGTTCGCGCCTCCCGCCTCACTCCACGAGCTGCACATCCACCGCGACGCCGAGCTTTTGCTTGCGCGAGCCGACGATGATGCCGTCGACCGGGGAGACGTCGGAAAAATCCCGTCCGATCGCAAGCTCGATGTGATCGTTTTCGACCAGGAGGTCATTGGTCGGGTCGAAGCCGATCCAGCCAAGCTCGCCGCACCACAGCGAGACCCAGGCATGGGTTGCGTCCGCGCCTTGCAGGCGCGGCTTGCCGGGCGGCGGGATGGTGCGCAGATAACCTGAGACATAGGCCGCCGGCAGCCCGAGCCCGCGCAGGCCCGCGATCATCAGATGGGCAAAATCCTGGCAGACGCCGTGGCGCTTCTCGAACACTTCCGCAAGCGGCGTCGAGATGACGGTCGCCTTCGGGTCGTATCTGAACTGGTTGCGGATGCGGTGCATCAGGTCGACCGCGCCGGCCAGCACCGCTGCGCCGGGCGGAAAGCTCGTGGCGGCGTAGGTGGTGACGGGGCTGAGCACCGGCACCAGCGGACTCGCAAAGATATAGCCGATCGGCGACGAAGGCCCGAGGCTTGTGGCCTCAAAGGCGACATCGCGGACGGTTTCCCACGGCGGGCTTGGCGCCGTTCGACCCAGCGCTTGGCGGGCGACCTTGACCCGCGAGCGGGAATCGATGCGCAGGTGGCGATGCGGGGTTTCGATCAGCACGCTCTCGGTATGGGTGCCGAAGAAATCATAGCGTGCGGTGCGGTCCGCCGGCCGCGGCCTGATCTCGACGCTGTGGGAGACCAGTTCTTGTCCGTCACCGCTCTTCGGCTCCAGCCGCAGCGAGCAGCGCGCAAAGCTCACCGGATGTTCGTAGGCATAGGTGGTGAGGTGACGGATGTCGTAGATCACGCGAGGCCCGTCAGCTTTTCCGGCCGGCTCGCATTGGGTCCATGCGGGAAGTAATGCAGTCCGATGGCCTCGGCCAGCGCCAGCAGATCTTGCTCCAGCGCAAACAACGTCTTGACCTCGAGCGTCTCGGCTTCCGCGGTCGCAAGTGTCGCCTGTAGCGCCACCGCGAGGCGCTGCGGCCGCTCGATCAATCCGTGCTCCTTCAGGCTCGGAAGCGCTGCGATATGATCGTTCAGCGCCTGGACCTGGAACGCCACGGAGCGTGGGTTGTACGGATCAAGCACGGCGAGATCGCGCACTGGCGCCAAGAGCGGCCCGACCAGGTAACGCGAGCGATAGGTGATCTGGCAATCCACCAGCGTCAAGAGCACGTCGAGGTCCTCATCGCCGGCCTCGTCATAGGCGAACTGGCGGGCGAATCGCATGGTGTTGATGGCGCGCTCGGCGCGGCGGCCCATGTCGAGGAAGCGCCAGCCGGCGGCGCGGTTCATGTTTTCCTGCGCAAGCCCTGCGAAACTCGCCAACTCCTGCAAGGTCAATTCGGCGGCGCTGACGACGCCGTCATCGTCCTCAACCTCCTCCGCCAGCCGCTCCACCATTTCGGTGATGACCTGCCAGGCGTCCGGCGAAAGCCGTTCGCGCAACGAGGTCGCGGTGCGCTGGGCCGCGCGCACCAGCGACAGCGCCGAGCCAAATTTCTCCGAGCCCTGCAACGCTTCGGCGGCGACCCTGGCCGGCTGCGCCCGGGCGGCGAGCGAGGTTGCGCCCCAGGTCACGAGCAGACGCTGAATGCGCTCGACCGAATGCAACGCCGTCGACGGCCCCTTGCCGGGATCGCGCGTCGGCGTCCCCAACGCCCGAATCAGCCGCAACGTCGCCTCGGCGCGCTCGAGATAGCGGCCGAGCCAGAACAGATTGTCGGCGGCGCGGCTTGGCACCACGCCGGCGATGCGGCGGATCCGCACCGTGTCGACCGCCGGCAGCAGCGATGCGGTCGAGACCGCCTTGTCGGAGACCACCCAGACGTCGGCGGCCCGCGCGCCGTCACCCATCGACACCGCGCGGGCGTCGAGCTGCTCGGCGATCCGGCAGAAGCCGCCAGGCATGATGGTCCAGCCGTTCTCCGTTGCGGCCGCGAACACCCGCAGCACGAACGGGCGCGGGGTGATCCGCCCCTGATCCCACACCGGCATGGTCGACAGCCGCACCAGCTCCTGGCCGACAAAGTCGATGCCGCGCTCGTTGATCGCAGCCTTCAGCCGTTCACGCTCGGCTGGCGGCAATTCGGCAGCTAACACCGGGCCGTTACTCTGGAAACCGGGCACGGCCCGCCCGTAGGCGCCTTCGATTGCGATTTCGTCGAGCCGCGACAGCACTTCCTCGCGCGCAGCCTTCTGGCCGCACCACCAGGTCGCGATATGCGGCATCTTCAGATCTTCGCCGAGGAAGCGGCGGCTCAGGCTCGGCAGGAAGCCGAGCAGCGCGCGGGCCTCGAGCACGCCCGAGCCCGGCATGTTGGCGACCACCACGCCATTTTTGCGCAAGACATCAATCAGCCCGGGCACGCCGAGATGCGAGGAGGCGTCGAGCTCCAAGGGATCGAGGAAATTGGAATCGACCCGGCGCAAGAGCACGTCAAGCCGCTTTAAGCCTGCGACGGTGCGGATATGGATGCGATCGCCGGAGACGGCGAGATCGTCGCCCTCGACCAGCAGGAAACCGAGATAGCGCGCCAGCGTCGCGTGCTCGAAATAGGTCTCGCTGAAGCTGCCGGGCGTCAAGAGCCCGATGCGCGGCTCGTCGCGATCGGCGCTGCCGCGCAGACTATCGCGGAACGCCTCAAAGAAAGGCGCGACACGCTCGACATTCATCGATTTGTAGAGCGAGGCAAACGCGCGCGACAGCACCAGGCGATTTTCCAGCGCGTAGCCGGCGCCTGAGGGCGCCTGCGTGCGGTCGCCCAAGACCCACCAGCGGCCGTCAGGTCCGCGGCCGACGTCGGCGGCATAGAGGCTCAAATACCGTCCGCCGGGCGGCCTGATGCCGCACACCGGCCGCAGATATTCGGTGCTGCCGGCAATCGCCGCGGCGGGGATCGCGCCTTCGGCGACCAGCCGGCCCTCGCCATAGAGATCGCGCAGCACGAGCTCCAATAGTTGCGCGCGCTGGGCGATGCCTGCGGTCAATTGCTGCCAATCGGATTCCCCAATCAGAAGCGGCAAATGGCTGAGCGGCCACAGCCGGTCGGCGCTTTCACCCGGCGCGCGATAGGTGACGCCGGCCTCCCGCAAGTGCCGGTCGGCGGCGCCAAATCGCCGCTCGATATCGCCAGGCGAAAGGGCCGCGAAGGCATCGAAAAACCGGGTCCAGACGGTGCGCGGCGTGCCGTCCTGGGCGATAAATTCGTCGGGAATTCCCGGCAGGCGGACATAATCGCGCGTCCATTGCGCGGCGCGCCGGTGGGCGGGGCGGGTCTTGCTCCCGTGCGTTGCTGCCTCGCCGGCCTGTTCCGCCATCTTCGACTCTCCCGCGCCTCCAGCTCTATTTCATTGCAGGAGCGGCGTTCTCAAGTCGAGGGTCAAGGGAAATTCAATTGTGCGTTCTTCGCGCGGCGGATCGATCTTGCCGGGGGTATGGCCGTGATCCTGGAAGCGGGCGAGCCTGCGCGCTTCCGCTTCATAGGAATTGACCGGTTTTGTTTCGTAATTGCGGCCGCCGGGATGGGTGACGTGATAGACGCAGCCGCCGAGCGAGCGGCCGTTCCAGGTATCGATGATGTCAAACGTCAGCGGCGCATGCACCGGAATGGTCGGATGCAGGCCCGAGTGCGGCTGCCAGGCCTTGAAGCGGACGGCTGCCACCGCCTCGCCGGAGCGGCCGGTCGCCGTCATCGGTACGCGTCTTCCGTTGCAGCTGACGACGTGGCGGCCCTCGACAAAACCCTCGCACTTGACCTGGAGCCGTTCGACTGAGCTGTCGACATAGCGCACGGTGCCGCCCGCCGAACCCTCCTCGCCCAGCACATGCCAGGGCTCCAGCGCCTGACGCAATTCCAGCGCGACGCCGCCATGATGCACCCGGCCGAACGCGGGGAACCGAAACTCGAGCTGGGCGAGATACCATTCCGACGAGAAATCGTAGCCGGATTGCTTCAGCTCAGAGAGCACGTCGAGAAAATCCTCCCAGAGGAAATGCGGCAGCATGAATCGGTCATGCAGCGTGGTGGCCCAGCGCACGAATTTGCCGTCCTGCGGCTCGCGCCAGAGCTTTGCGATCAGCGCGCGCACCAGCAATTGCTGGGCAAGCGACATCCGCGGGTCCGGCGGCATTTCGAGCGCGCGGAATTCGACGAGCCCGAGCCGGCCGGTCGCACCATCGGGCGAATAGAGCTTGTCGATGCAGATTTCGGCGCGATGGGTATTGCCGGTGATGTCGACCAGGATGTGCCGGAACAGCCGGTCGACCAGCCATAGCGGGATTTCCCCGCCCGGCGGCGGCACTTTCGAGATCGCGATCTCCAATTCATAGAGGCCATCGTGCCGCGCCTCGTCGATGCGCGGCGCCTGGCTGGTCGGGCCGATGAACATGCCCGAGAACA
>Ga0070717_10000209_pt1 | contig 41192 bp, 71 predicted proteins | sample LARL113metaG_FD_71366 | JGI IMG/M metagenome (GOLD analysis project Ga0070717, IMG submission 71366) | Corn, switchgrass and miscanthus rhizosphere microbial communities from Kellogg Biological Station, Michigan, USA - LAR L11-3 metaG | ecosystem: Host-associated > Plants > Roots > Rhizosphere ...
CTGCCCATCTCCAGGCTAAAGACGGCAACGCGCTTGCCACGCCTGGCTGCGTAGTAGGCAATGTTCATCCCTAGTGCCGTCTTACCCATGCTCGGACGGGCGGCAATGAGCACGAGGTTGGCAGGCTGCAAGCCACCTAGCATCGCGTCCATGTCCTTGTAGCCGGTTGGCACGCCTACGACCATATGGCGGCGCTGGTGCGCCTTGTCGATATCGTTGCGGCACTCAGACATGATATCTGAGAGGTCGATCAGGTCTGCATCCTCATCGGTAAGAGGCACGCCCAGGTCAAAGATCAACTGCTCTGCTTTCTCACAGGCATGCTCGTCCTCTGCAAGTGCGAGGGCCGCAATCTTGCCCGCGGCAAAGAACAGGTGGCGCATCTTCCACTTTTCCACAATCACCCGGCCATGTGGCTCGACATAGACGGTCGTGGGCACTTCCCCTGCGAGGTCGTACAAGAGTGAGCCGTTATCGATATCGTCCAGGCGACCAAGCTTGCTGAATGCCTCTTCGATGGCCAGGAAGTCAATGGCTCGCCCTGACTCCGAGAGAGAGAGCATCACCTGATAAATCGCGCCGTGGATGTCGCGGTAGAAGTGCTCAGGCTTGAGAAAGTCAGCGACGTAGGCGATAGACTGTGGCGAGAAGAGAATGCTTCCCAGGACATCCCGCTCAGCGGCAATGCTGTAGGGTACGGTCTTTTCCATGTTAGTAGCCTCCCTGTGCTGCATATTTTTCGCGCTGTGCTGCTAACTCTTCCGATTTGTTGCGATACATGGTTGTGACGTTAGCCGGGGCAGGGGCTTTGCCGTTTTGTGGCGGAGTATCGCGTGTTGAGGTCAGCCCCGGAATCATCTCGTGAAATTTCTTGAGGTTGAACTGCTGGACGTAGAACAAGGGCATTGCTTTGAGAGCAGCGGTCAGCGTCTCATCGCTGACTTCATCCTCTATGAGGTTCTCCATGCCTTTGGTATTGTTGTCCGATTTGCGCTGCGTGGCCATGAATTTTGTCTTCAGTTCGCGCTCGACGATGGCCCATATCTCTTTGGCGCGGCGCTCGTTCTGCTGCTTGATCTGCTTTGCCGTGAGCGCCATCGCTGGCAACTCTTCCCGCGCGCCCGCCTGCGCAGTGCCCTTCCCCACACTCGCAGGCGGCGCACTGTCAGGTGCCCCATTCACCTGACTCTGAGACGTGGATGTTTGCTTGGAGGGCAAGGTGATCTTTGGTGCTATCACCTTTTCAGCAAGCATCTCTTTAGTGATGGCCGGGTGCTCACCAGTGATTTTCTTGCGTTCGGCAAATGCTGAGAGAGAGGCGGGCGCTATACTCTCTTCTTGTCTCACTGTTTCTTGTGAATCTGTATCTTGTAATACTGTTTCTTGTGTGTCCGGTTTTGAAACCACCGGTAGTTCCCTTTTCGGACTACCGTAGTCCGGTTTTGAAACTACAGGTAGTCCGGTTTTGAAACCACCTTGAGCATGTAGGTAGTCCGGTTTTGAAACCACCTCTTTGAAATGAATGCTGTAAATAGACGTCGCATTATCACCAGCGGTTTCTTTCCCTTTCTGAGAGGTGATGCATCCCATTGCTTCCAGTGAATCCAATGCTTCACTGATCGTCTCACGGCGTTTAATGCCACACCCTTCATCAAGTACCTTTCCCTCTTTGGTGATAATGCCGTTCTGAAATTGACTGTAGGAGATAGCATCTGTATCTTTCTTGAAGCCCCAGGTACGTCGCATGATATAGAGCAGCACCTTGAGTTCTGCCCCTGTGAGCCTCGTTAAAAGCTGATCGAATAGCACATCAGGTAAGGGTGTTGTATTAGCAGGCTCAAAGCCATCAAAGACAAAGGGCTCATCCTTTTTCACACTGCCACCTCGCTCTCCCACATATTCGCCTGCTCCATCTCTTCAGGCATAAGCAGTGGCTGCACCGTCTCCAGGCGTTTGCGTGCGATGTCAGCGGTATCGGGGTCTATCTCAAAGGCGATAAAGTTACGTCCCAGGACCTTGCAAGCCATCGCAGTTGTACCACCTCCCACAAAGGGGTCAAGGATCACAGACTCAGGCTTTGAAAAGCAGGCGATATAATAGCGGGCCGTGCTCTCATCTTGCCCCCATATGTGATAGCGCTTGTCCTCCCCGGATCCTATCCATGTGTCAAGGATATTGCCAGATGGGAGCTCAGGTTTACCTTTGCTAAAGGCAAGGATGGACTTATAGCCTGCAAGCACATGCCGTTGCCACATGATGGGCCGGTTGCCTCGATTCAGGGCGATGAAATCCCAAAAGTAATCAAGGTGCTTGCCGAGGTCCTGGATAACGTTGTATTTCCAGTAGGTTCCGACATAGCAGAGAAGTAGCCCCCCAGGTTTGAGAGATCGAGCGGCTTCCTCTGCCAACCATCCATAGAGGTGCATGTGCTTCTGAATGTATGGCGGATCCGTGAATATCAGGTCTATCGAATTATCGGGAATGGCCTTTGCCAGTTCCCGCGCATCGCCCGTGGTAATCGTGTTAATCATACGTTCTTTCCTCTCATGTCTGTCTCGCGACAGTCACACATTGCAAATGTAGCCAAGTTGTGCTACAATGCAGACAAAGCTCATATCTCATTCCTTTCGTAAGGCAGCCGTTCGCAGCGGCTGTTTTATTTTGTGCCTGGCACCTCCTTTTGCCGATTGTCCTCTACGATGATCAGGAAGGAAGGTAGGAATGGGTCTTCACCAAACTCTTCCCAGTGCTCACTACAGAACCACGTAGCAGTCTCAGGACTAAAGTCGTCATAGGCCAGCACGACGCCTGGCTCGCTGCAATCCCAGCGAGCGCCGCATGTGCCATCGGGGTTGTAGATGTAGTCGAAGGTTTGTGCTTTCTTTGGCTCTTCCTCAATAAGATAGGGGCTTGGAGGGATATCCAGGCTCTCTTCAAACTCTCTATCTGCTTGTGCGAGTTCGTGCTCACTCATGTGGCACCTCCTTGTCGAACCACGGCACGCGTTGTAGCACGCTCTCCTTGACGCCCATACAGATGCCTTCGACATAGTGACCATCCCTGCCATCCACGATAGCAAATTCGCATCCATCATAGCAGCGATTTCGTGCCCAGGCAGTCGGCTTGCGCTTGCATTCATCGAACATCCAGACCGGCCCAACGACTTCATGCGAAGTCTTGTCACGAAACGCGACAATCCAGGTTTTCCCTTCCATTATGGGTTCTCCTTCCTCATCGAAGATCGCTAGTGTGTTATAGATGGCGCGGCTCAACATGTGCATCCTCGCCCTCCTGCACCAGCTCCAACCTGCCGCGCAAGATCTCCGTCCTATAGGGCTTGCCATCCTTGATAAACTCGACGATCAGATAGCCCCACCGGCCCTGCCCGATGACCGTACCTTTTTCGCCGTGATACCAGCTCTGCGGATGGTTGACGCGCACGTGATGTCCTGTTCCTACCCTATTTGCCATTTCGTCTCCAATCTGTTACAATAAGCTCTGGTAAAATGTGACGCACAATGGTACATCTATTATAGAGTGTCTACTATTATTGCTGTACTCGCATCTACAGTTGTGCAAGAAGGATACTATGAATCATCCGCTGCTGCTGTGCTTGGCTTGACAAACAAGTACATATTAAGTATAATTGCACTAACTAAAGCGGATGCCTCGGCTGGCGTCGAGCACAAAAGCATTAGTACAATTGGTAAGTAGTCGCTGTCTTGTCTTGTTCGGAATGCAGCGGCTACTTCTTTTTATGTCTTGACTTCAAGTAGGTTCTTGGCAAGGCACACTTCGATGAACGTACACATGTTCTTGTGGCCCTCTACCGCCTCTGCTCGTGTTGCATAGCGTTTCTGGATATCCCACTGCTCTGCTTTCCAACTGGGCGCATTCATAGCAAGCGCATTCGTGAAGAGTAGCACGATACTTCGATCATCGGTTTCACTCAGTTCTGAAAGGCGCTTCAAGGTCGCATTATCAGCAAAGACCATTGTTTCATAGAGCATCGGATCATCGTTGCCTACCTCATTACTGACATGGGGCAGGCTGAGAAAGACGGTGGACACGTGGATATCCCCGAAGTGCGTATCTCCCACATGGCGCTCTGCTGTTTCGTACCACTTGCCCCATTTAAGTAAATCAGGCTCAGGGATGGGTTCGCCTTGCTCATTGAGGATATAGTGAATATTCATCATGGCTGCTCTTCCTCTTGCCTCTTTACCCTATGGCGGGCAATGTAATCATCGACATCACTTTGCAGTATACGATACTGGCGTCTCACCCGGAATGCTCCCAGCTCTCCGCTTTCTATGAGTAACTTTACTGTTTTGCGATCAAGGTTGAGCAGGCTTGCTACCTCGTCGATGGTGTAGACTTTTGCTAGTTCTGCCATTAGGGTTACCATAGCTTCTCCTGATGCATGTCCGTTTATGTACGATTATGGATAAGTACGGGTATACATACGCACTTTAACATATCCTCAAGGCTCTGTCAATACCTTTTCTAAGAAATATCTGAGATGAACCTGAGAAGATGAAAGAATTGTCACCTTTCCTCACATTTCGGGCTACAATGTGTTGGCATTGTAGCGGCAATGTGGCGAAAGATTACAATTGCATCACCAGGCGATTTATCGCTTGACGCAGGTATTCTGATGATCTACACTCTCACTCGCGCATCAAATTCAGGGTTGAAAGTGTGGTATCGAACATGCATTCCTTCCATTTTACGGTGGTTATACTTTATACTTGTTGTATACCCCTGCTCCACAGTAGCGCCGCCGATGTAGTCTTTCCCATTCACCGTCCCTTGATCTATTATAGCCTGAAAGTCCGGCGTATGAGCCTGAGCCTGCTGTGGGAGAACTGCATCGCTGCTTATCTCAAGGAGGTGTTTTACGCGCATTCGGGCAGCGCGCACACCATCAGGGATTATAGCGGCATCTTGCAGCGGTTCTTCAAGCACAGCGCCAAATCCCCTGAGCACTGCACGCGAGAAGACGTGATCGACTTCATCGCCATGCGCACGCCTGCTGGCACACCACCGTCTCACAACACGCGCAACTATCGTCTGAACGTCGTGCGCGGCTTCTACAAGTTTGCGGCCCACTACACCGTCTACGATGGCTACGGGCAACCCTACAAGCTCTATCAGGGCGAGAACCCGGCCGAGGGCTTGCACAGGACGCGCGTCGAGGTGAGGCCACGCTATCTCACAGAAGATGAAGTCAAAAGGTTCTTCTCAGTAATTCCACGGGATACTATACGCGGGCTGAGAGATCGCTGTCTATTTTTGTTCTTTCTGACGACAGCTCGCAGGCTTTCGGAGATCGCCCACCTCACCTGGGGAGATATTGTCTATGGAACTGTTACCGACGAACAGGGAAGCAGGGCAGGCTGGACCTATAGATTTACGGGCAAAGGTCGCGGTGGACAGCAGGACAGTGCGGAATTGCCAGAGCCTGCGCGGCTCGCACTGTGGGAGTATCTTGAGGCAGCCGCCCGGCTGGAAACGATAGAACCCGACGATCCCCTCTTTATTGCCGTGCTCAGTCCTAATGGGGGCGGGCTGCCCATCGATCCCTACCGTCCACTAAGTAACGGATCCATTCTACGTATCGCCATTGAGTATGCACAGAAAGCTGGAATTGATCGAGTGAAAATGAATGTCCATATTTGGAGGCACACGTCAGTGCGTCACCGCTACGATCTGGGGCAAGATATCAGGAGTTTGCAAAGGTTATTACGCCACTCTAGCCTTGCAACGACCGATATTTATCTGAGAGCGATGGATGTTACAGCCGACAACGGCGCGGCGCTGCTCATGGGCAAGTTCGGCGGGCTGTAGTCAGTCGTAGTGGCTCACTTGTTCATCCATATGGCTGCATCGGCATCGAGATCAAACCGTGCCAGATCATCCAGCAAATCAAGCCAGTGATCACACCAATCATCATCGCTCGGCTTGATGGAATTACCATAGAATGATGCCCAATGATACATATGTTCTCCAAGAGCAGTCACCTCAACGTGTCCGAGCCCATTGGGCATAGTTGCCTCGGCATATTGGTATGTATTGAGCGCATCATGCAAGTTCTGCATATTTTTAGTATCCCCAATCTCGCGCGTCTCTTATTATAGAGCTATGCACTGATATCCCATAGCGTTTGGATATCACTAAACGAATTCAACGCAAAAGCCAGTTGATATGAATGCTTCCCCAGGGGGACTTCATACACCAGATCACCACGTTCTGTTGCACCGGGCTGAAGCGTAGCCACATCATACGAGTGCATATCAGGCAATCCAGAGACAACAGTCCAATTCATTTGCTGCCCGGTAGAATCACTTAGCGTAAAATCCAACGCATTCGTATGCACAATCTGGCCTGTCATATTCTTCGTAGACACATCTATCAGCAGGTACTGATCGCCCTGTGGTGGTGTCTCGTAGTCATTGCCTTGGCTAGTAGAGAGCTTGTTGACGGTAATATCAAAGCCATCGGCAGTGCCTACTGTATCCCCGACCTTATACGGGCCACCGGAAGGTTGAGGTGCATTCGTTGGCACCTGCTGCTGCGTCACAGGCGTATTACCAGCCATCGCGGTCGCGCCAACGTCAGGCGCTTGTGTAGCAGCTATAGGCTGCGTGGTGGCACTACCACAGCCTGCTAGCACAAGCAGGACGAGCAGCGCGACAATAGAATAAAAACGTTTCACTTTAGGTTCCTTTCTCTAACCTCGAGTGTCATATCCGTTTGCCAATCTCCTCATAATAGGTCTTTCTCGGCTTGCCTTTTTTCGGCGGAATGAGTTCGTTATAGACCGCTTTGGGAGCAAACTCCTCGACAAGCTTCTTCCAGTCCATATGAAGATTATTGATCAGATACCCCATGAGGTTAGCCATGTCTATCCAGCCATGAAGATAGCCCTCATGCTCATATGCTTTCTCCCACAGGTGATTACACGCTGCCCTTTGCCCTTCGATGATTTTGTGCGTGGTCACGAGTGTGGGATCATGAGGTGCATCACCCACGGACATCCAGAATTGATACATTCCCTCCTCAGCTCGCTCAATCTTCTTTCCGCACCAATCACAGACAAACACCGGTGCCCATAAGTCAGGCCCATTCTTCTGATGGCGCAATTCAATTTGTAACATCGTTTGCTCCTTTCTTGTCTTCCCCGGCGAGCCAGGGCTTCTGTTTCAACGAGAGAACGGGCGCAATGAGGTTGCCTGCTGCTTTCCGGCGTTGACGCTCAATATAATCGTCAATGTCTTTCTGCTCGAATCTCCATTCACGACCGGCCTTAAAGCCTTTCAATTCCTTGTCTTTAAGCAGTCGGAAAACGGTTCGTTCACTCAGGTGCAGAATCTCTCGCACTTGCTTGAGAGTGAGTAATTCTCTGGTCATCTCACCTCCTTCGGTTTATGAGAATGATTATATGGTGGCTTACAGTGAGCAATCATGGCCGCCTCTGCGATAATTGCAGAATTATGTACCAGCGTAGAGACATAGAGGCATTTCTGGTAGTCCCTATAATCCTCTGGCTTGTAGGTCTTCACTAACCAGTCACATTCAGCTATATGGTAGATTTCCGCTAGCCAGTTAAGCGTTTCAGGCATATTCTCTACAAGAAATTTGTCAATTTTCAGCTTAGAGCTACGGCTGATGTGCTGGCGCAAACGAATGGTAGGAACACAAGAATACCCTACATATAAAACCCGTCCATTGCTGTGACGATAGAGATAGACACCATATCCATCCCATTGCTGTTTTGATACCTCTTTGACGGTACACTCTAACACGCTATTACCTCCTGACAGTCTATGTCATTCATTGTACACGAGTTTCCGCCAAATGTCAATATATTCAGATATTGGCCTGAAATTGCTTGACTTTAGTTGCCAAATATCGTATAATTAGAGTACAGGGACAAACAAAAAGAGCGAGCACAAAGCCCGCTCGGTAGATCGGACGCCGAGACTTCAGAGATGCAGCGTTCCGACAGATACAAGGAGTATAGACCATGACACAGACAGTAAGCAAGACCGAGATCCAAGCCGCGGCTATTTACCGTGTCACCGATAAAGTCACCGGCGAGAAGTTCTTCCTGGTGAAGAGCGACAGCAAAGGCAGCTACCACGAAGTGCGTTGGGACTCGGAGCGGTTGGCCTGGACCTGCAACGGCGAGCATTGCCAGTACCAGCGCGGCGGCACGAACTGCAAACACGCTAGGGCCTGCTCCCAGGTGATGCAGGCGCGGCGAGCTGCCAGCGTCCGATTGCAAGCGATAGAAGAGCGCGTGGTAGCCAATCTGGCATCAGCCGCTCGGCCCATCGATGAGCGCGGCCTGCTCAACGGCGATCATCGTTTTTCGCTGCTACGCTAATGGACGCCTGGCAGCGATTATACAGAGACGAGGAAGAGGCACTCCGCTTCTTCCTCCGAGAGGAGTTCACAGAGATGGACGTACAAGACTTGATCGGCAGCGAGTGCGACATTGCCGACGAGCAGGCAGCCCTGCAAGCAGCTTGGGACGAGTTACAAGCCGTCCCGTCGTATGTGGAGCGGGAAGCAAAGGAGCAAGACAATGGCAATTAAATTGCATGGCAAAGATTATGTTGAAGTGAAGGACAGAGTGCAGGCGGCGCATGCTGAGGAAAGCTATAGCATGCTCAGCGAGGAGTCCTTTGAGATGGGCGGGCGTTCCTATGTGCGCGTCTACATCGATGTCAAGGGCAAGCAGTACATCGGTACTGCTGAAATCAAGTTCAATGCCAAGGGCAACACACCAGACGGCATGAGCCCATTTGAGTGTGGGGAGACCTCGGCCCTGGGTAGAGCGCTTGGGTTTGCCGGCTATGGCGTGGTAGACTCGATAGCGAGCGCCGATGAAGTGGCGCGCAATGTCGAGGCACAAGCCACTGAAAAGCCGAAAGCCCATCCGGGCACCGAGCACCTGACGAACGGCAACGGCACGCCAGCGTTTCCGGCCATGGCGCAAGCGCCCACGCTTGCAGACATAACTTCCCTGTTCGGTAAGCTCTATAAGCCTGAGCGTTTCCCGTCTTTTAAGCAGATGGTCCTCGAGCGCACGGTAGCCGATAAGGATTTGACCGAAGACGACCGGGTGAAGCTGTGGGATAAGCTGTCCAGCATCAAGCGCGCCACTAAGGGCAACGAGCAGCCTGCGGCCTAGTCACGAGAAAGGAAAAGGCCATGAACGAACCTGACTTCGATGCATCAGATTGGGGGTTTATCGTATTGATCCTGATTCTGCTCGCCATGCTCTTTGCGGGAGGGTTAGGGGCATGCCTGGCCGGAGTCCATTAATCGTGCAAACGCTCAGTCGATTACTTCCGTTTCATCGCTGAGCGTTGCTTGAACCTTTTTACTCGTTGCAGATACCTCAGTGTACCACATCTTGCAAGTGACACTCCGCTTCATCTAAAGACGAGCAGCTTCTGCCTCTCTCGCATAGTCGGTATTCTGAGAAATGCGGCGTGGCCGCGACTCGTCGAACACCGTAGTGGGCAGGGGAAAGCGCGGAACCAGTGCATCCATCCATGCTCTCTGTTTCCTGGGCGGTGCCATGCCCGTTGCTACTCTCATGCCTTTCCGAAAGGGATAGATGGCCCACAACTTCGGTTTTCGGCGCTTGGAGAGTATCAACACCCGCATCTTTCGATGCTCAGCTCTAGGGACGTTCCACCCAGAGTGGAGGGTTTTCCTGTTATGGGTATATTCTTTCTCAGGGAGGGAAAAGCGGAAATATCATGTCTTGCAAGTCGCGCCATTTCAGGCTATACTACTGCTATACCATCTTCTTGTAGGTGACCCATGTATGCCTGTGATACCGGTGAAATACCTGCTGTCTGTGTTGGACAACTCAAGCATTTTGAGAATGTCCACACGGAGGATGTCAGCATGATTAGCGAGTTGATCGGCTGGTTTCGGAAGTTAGCCCGCGGCAATGGCCGCCTGTTGCTCAAGGTCTTTGGCGGCAACATCACGGGATTTGAGCCAACACCTGACATTCCCAACAAGAAGAAGAAGAGAGCAAGCTGACGCGGGTTAGAGAAGCGGCATCTCGCAAGGCTCATAACTTTGAGGCATGGGTTCGATCCCCATACCCGCTACTATGCCCAATTAATTGAAGCGGTTACTAGCCAGGGGAGCAGGCTATGAGAGCCTCTTGACAATGGCCCGTTTCGCAGGATAGGCGATGAGGGCATGCAGTGACTATCCCTTTGCTGCATGCCAGGGCAGGGTACACAAGGGGCTCAGCTTCCATCATAAGTGCTGATAACGCGGGCCTTCGGCCCATGCAGGCGCTCTGAGTGAAAGACTCGGAGCGTCTTTTTTTATGCTCGACGCCAGCAAGGAGGCACACATGGACATCGACATCCTGGGCACCATCCGGGCGCTCCCACCGTGGCACAAAACCACCCTGCTCGCAGCTGCTGCTATCCTCGCAGGCTATAGCGGCGCCTACGTGTGGCTGCTCGCACACTGAGGTGACACATGGCACAAACGCTAGAACAAAGGATCAAGATCGGTCTTGCTCGTCACCAGTTCTCCCTTGACGATTACCGTGACCATCCCGTCGATTGCCACCTGCATTGCTGGTGTGGAGACTCCCTGCTGATCGACTACCTGCATTTCGGCCTCATGACTATGAACCGCTCGATCATCTCGTTCATCGCAAAGCACGAGGCGTGCGAGCCAAAGGAGCACGTATGAGCATCTCTTCCCGGCTAGCACAATGGGTAGTGCGCATCTTTGTTTCAGATGAGCGTAGAGGTTCGACTCCTTTGCCGGGAACCGATAGCATCGCAACGCCGCTGGGCCACAAATCGTATCGCGATGTCAACCTCGACGCATCGCTCGATGAGGGCGTGGAGCGCGCACGCAACCGCAACTATGTGCCCTTTGGCGAGGAAATGAGCGATGCTGAGGACGAGGCGTTTTGGCGCGACCATCCCGAACTCGCCCGCTTTCGACATGTGCGAGGTGACGAATGAGCGTGAACTACCCATCGCGCAAGCGTAACCCTAACAACACAAAGGGTACAACCACCAGAGATGTGAATGCAGCGCAACGCGTGCAGACGGCGCTCAGGCTCAAGTTGCAGGGCTTCAACTGGGATGAGGTGGCAGCGCAGGCGGGCTATCAATCGCGTGGCAGCGCGCACCATGCCGTCATGCGCGAACTAGAGCGGTGTATCACACATGATGTGAAAGAGCTACGTGACCAGCAATTGTACATGCTCCAACAGATACAGGCACGGTCCTACAAGGTTGCCTTGGATGAGAAAGACCCGAACTGGCACTGGGCTGCTGATCGTGTCGCCAACTACAGTAAGCGTATCTCGGAACTCATGGGTCTTGATGTGAGGACAGACGACGTGATTGGGCCACAAATCATTATACAAGAAGTGCCCGCAGGCTACTTGGAGGGGCCGAAAGAATGAGTACAGAACTCATAGCGATAGATACCTGCTCACATCCTGAATTGGTAGAGTCTATGGCACCCTGGCCCGATACCGGCATGATGTATCAGTGTCCAGCGTGCAAGAAAAAGATCGTCATTCCCTCGCGTACGATCATGGCTCCCGTCAATGCTGAAGAGGTCAATGAGTCCATAGCGGGCATTATCGGCTTGGCATTTGGAGAGCAGTGGAAAGAGCAAGTGAGGCTACGATATCAGGCGATTTATCCTGGAAGAGGTTAAGCCCATGACCACACTCGCCACACGCCCGACCGAACGCCGCATCGCCGCACCTGAGTTGCGCGGCAACAACCTGGCGCTCGGCTGGTGTCGTGATCGCGAGGCGTGTCTTGATGGCCCGGCAGGCACAGGCAAAACTGTCGCAGCACTCTACAAGATTCACGTGCTCCTTTCGCGCTACCCTGGCAGTCGTGCATTGGTCACCAGAAAGACCAACGTGGCGCTTGCAGGTTCGGCGTTGGTGACCTACCGCGAGAACATCCTGCACAATCGTACTGATATCCGCTGGTTCGGTGGCTCAAAGGCTGAACCAGCCGCTTATCGCTATCCCAACGGCTCCGAGATGATTGTCAATGGCTTAGACAAGCCGGAGAAAGTGCTTTCCTCCGAGTTCGATTGGGGCTACATCAACGAGGCCACCGAATGCGAGCAGGAGGATGCAGAGTTTGTGCGCATGCGCCTGCGTCCACGCACCTATAGCCCTGAAGTGCCGTACCGTCAGCTCATTATGGATGTGAACCCCGATGCGCCAACGCACTGGCTCAATCAGCGCATGAACGAGGGCCGCACGACACGGCTGCTCTCACGGCATGAGGACAACCCGCGCTACTGGAATGCGGCTACACAAGATTGGACCGAGGAGGGCCGCGAGTACATCTTCGGCATCCTTGAGGGCCTCACTGGTGTGCGCTATGCCCGTTACAGGCTAGGTTTGTGGGTAGCCGCTGAAGGCACTGTGTATGAGGACTCATGGGACAGAGCGCGCAACGTGATCAACCGCTTCCCCATCCCGCAAGAGTGGCCTAGATATCTGTGCGTCGACTTCGGCTTCACCAATCCATTTAACTGCAAGTGGTACGCGCGGGATGACGATGGCAGGCTCTACTGCTACCGTGAAATCTACTATACCAAGCGCCTCGTCGAGGACCACGCCAAACAGATCAAGCACCTCTCACGCTGGGGCCAGGACGACGGCGACCCGCTGCCGCGTGAGATCATCTGTGACCACGACGCTGAGGACCGTGCCACCTTAGAGCGCCATCTGGGCATGAGGACCATGCCAGCGCATAAGAGCGTGAGGGATGGCATCCAGGCAACCGCTGCCCGCTACCGATCGGCAGGGGATGGCAAGCCAAGATTGATGCATTTCCGTGATGCATTGGTAGAACGTGACCCAGACCTGGCGAGGCAGAAGAAGCCGACCTGCACGATTGAAGAGCCGGAGTCGTATGTGTGGGCAGAATCGCCCACGGGCATCAAGGAGGAGCCGGTGAAAGAAGACGATCACGGTATGGACACTGACCGCTATATGGTCGCACGATTTGATTTGAAGCCGCTCAGCGTTGGCTATAGCCAGAGGGTGTATTAGGAGGCTAGATGGCATCACTGTTACCAGCATTGCTAGCGATGCAAGCAAAGCCGATTAAGACATACTATAGAGGCAATTGGTTTAGAAGCCGTTTAGAAGCGCGTTGGGCTGTCTTTCTCCGCCATACCCTCGATAACACAGGCTTTAAGTATGTGTATGAGCCTGAGGGCTTTGATCTTAACAACGGCCTTTGGTATCTGCCTGATTTTGAAGTGCCTGAATGGGACGACAGCTATTTAGAGGTTAAGCCTAGATGGCCGCTGACAAGACAAGAACTCGACAAAGTTATCGGATTATGTGTAGGGACAGGAAAGAATGTGTATGTCTTAGCTGGCCAGCCATGGCTACGTGAGTACACACTGATCGAATTTTGCTCTCTCCCTCCTAGTGTAGAGGGAATAGAAAGGTATCTACCTAGCCCATGTAGAGATACCAAGGATCCTTCGCTTATTTATCATTTGCGGTCGAATGCGACTGAACTCTTACTATGCAAAGAACTGCCAGGCTATGAGAAACCGTTCATTTGCTGTTCATACGATCTGAAACGGAGTGTACTAGCGTCAACGGCCGAATTTGCCCAATGCCGCAAATGTCAGGCAATCTCCCCGGTCACCTATTTCAATTTGGGTAAATATGTACAAGATGAATGTAGGAAATGTGGGACAAGATGGTGCCATATATTTGCTTTAGACGAGGGTGGGCTCAAACTCTTTTCTGGATTCTACGCCGCTCGCTCTGCAACATTTAAGCGTGGAGAACAACCATGGTTATGACGATGACACCCCCACAAACCGAACAAGTCCAGCCTGTCTACGAGATCACTGAGGCAGACAAGAAGCGCCAGAGGAAGATAGCCGACGCCTGGCGTGCCTACAACGACGAACTGGACAAGCCGCTTGTGCCGATGGATGGCGAGCCTGACGACAACGTGATGTCCAACCGCTGCCAGCCCGTCGTGGACGCCGGCATTGACTTCTTGTTCGGCAAAGAGCTGGAGATATCGATAGGTGAGAACGACCCGCAAGAAGTACAGGACTTCCTGAACGAAACCTGGGGCCGCAAAGAGATGCGCATCCCGCTCTTGCAGAAATGGGCTATGAATGGCGCCAATGCCGGGCAGGGCTTCCTGCGTATTGTGCCTGACGAGGATGGCACGTTCCGCCTCGTAGTCACAGACCCGTCGACGGTATTCGTGCAGACCGCGCCGCAAGATTGCGAACGGGTGCTGCTCTTCTGCATCCAGTATTCCACGATAGAGAAGATCAACGGCATACCACGCGAGGTGTTCTACCGTGAGGAGATCGCGGGCAACTACCCCGAGCCAGTCAATGGTAAGCAAGTGAGCACGGCCTCCTCATGGACTATCCAGCACTGGACGCAGGTAGGCAACACCGGCATGCAGCCAAAGCTCACAGGATGGACACCTGCGGGCCCACCGATTGAGTGGACCTATCCATTCCCGCCGCTCTTCGGCAATCAGAACCTACCCAATCCGAATGACTACTGGGGCAAGCCCGACATCACGCCGGGCTTGATTGGGCTCAACAACGCGCTCAACCTGACGAACTCCTGCGCCAATCGCACGCTGAAGATATTCGGCTCACCCATCTTGTGGGGTACAGGTGCGGCTGAGTCGTCTATCGCTATCCAACCCGGGCGCATCCTGGTACTCGCTGACGGGGCCAAGGTCGATGCAGTCAAGATCAACGCCGATATCCCGGCGTCCATCCAGTTCGCAGCCGATTTGCGCTCAGACATCGACGAACTGTCGCACGTGCCAGGTGTCGCAACCGGGCGTATCTCGACCATGCCGCGCGGCAACCTCTCAGGCATCGCGATAGAACTCTTGTTCATGCCCTTGCTCAAGAAGACGGAAACCAAGCGCTGCACCTACGGGCGTCCGATCATCGAAATAAGCAAGGCGCTCCTGGTGCTCAACGGCATGAACCCTGATATCGAGATCACATTGGCGTGGCAGAACCCACTGCCTCATGACGATCTGCCCGATGCACAGAAGGCCGTGACCTTGCTGGGCATCGGCATCAGTAAGACGACATTGCAGCGTGAGATGGGCTACGACCCCGATGAAGAGGCGGAACTGAGCCAGGCGGAGGATGCACGAGAGATTGAGCAGCAGCAGCAGATGGTGGCGGCGCAACCACAGGCGTTCGGCTATGCACAGCCGCCACAGCCAGGGCAACAGCAGGGCGGGCCGCCGCCACAGAAAGGAAAGTGATCTATGGCACAAGCACTGATTGATGCATTAGTAGCCCATCTGCAAGCAAAGGGATTTGAAGCCAGGCCGACCACGTACGCGGGCTCTCAACTCCTTGAGGCAAAGAAGGGCGGGCATACATTCCACTGGGACGTGCTCCTGCTCTCCGCGCTACCCGCAGAAAAGGCGCTTGCCGTTGTGGATAGTCTCGTGGAAGGAAGGTGATCTATGGCAGTTCTCAACGCAAAACAACGCAAACGCAGCGCCACCATCGTCGTGAATGGGCAAGCCAAGTTCCCTATGCCCGATAAGGCGCATGCACGTAACGCCCTGGCGCGGCTCAATCAGGCGAAGCCACCGCTCACACCGGCACAGAAGGCCAAAGTGCGGGCACGAGCCAACAGAATACTCGGGAAGAAGAGCACGTGATGGTTCCACTCACAAGAACGCTATTCCGGCGAGTGGAATAATTGACATCAAGAGAAGAGTAAATCGGCTTGAGAAGCGGCGTGAAAGGTGGTATAATGTCAGTAGAAATTGTTGAGCCTGAGCGTAGCGGGAACTACCCCAGGCGTGAGATGAACCTAACAGGAGGCTCACCTATGGATATTCTACCCTCAAAAGATCCCTCTATCAAGCTGTGCACCAGATGTGGTATTCGTCCACGTAACTGCAGGGGTAGTAGAGTCTGGTGTCAAGTATGCCGTAATGAGTACGCAAGGGATTACAGCAGAAAGACCTATACACCTGCCAAAGGACGTAAGGCTAACTTACGTCTACACTACAGCCTTACTCAGGAAGAATATGATTTGATGCTCTTCCGACAAGCCGGCGTCTGTGCGATTTGTGGGCAAGCGGAGACCCTTGTTAACTACCGCACATCTGAAGTGCAGGCGTTAGGCGTAGACCATAATCATGAAACAGGGCAAGTGCGTGAACTGCTCTGCAGCGCTTGCAATCATCTGATCGGCGATCTTGAGCAAGATCGCGAACGGGTGAAGAAGGCGTTGAAGTATCTCAAGAAGCATGACAGATGAGTAACAGATAGCGGTACTTATCTTGAAGATCGACCTACATTGGCTCTACAAGCCAATCGGGTTTTTGGGCATGTGGGCATGTATAATCAAACAGTTATACATTGAGCGATTATAGCGTAGAATAGCGTTAGAACAGGCTTTACAGCTTGAAGTCAAGCGCATGACCCGTCATCTTGACATCAGCACAGAAGGGGCGAAGCGATGACGACACAAGTAGAGAAATTTCTTATCAACATGCTGACCATGGGACTCGCACGCGGTGAAGCGAACGCGAAAGCCTATGACTACGCTCTTGCGTTGTTGCTTGAGAAGGAAGCTGTAGGCAGCCATGCCACAGCAACGATGATGGAAAGGGCAGTTGAATTAGTCAGAGAGGCATGGCTCGCTCAGCCACTAACAGACTATCTCCGAGAAGTGGAACATGCCATGAGGGAGGCGCGCCGATGATAGCGCAAGAACTCGCACAGCAGATACTCGCCATATTGACCCGTCATCTTGACAACAGTACACAAGAGAGGTTATACTCATGACACAGACACCAGTAGGCGACCCCCAGGCGGGCGACCCTACGACGAACCCTCAGCCCCAGGCGGGCACTACACCTACCACTACACCTACACCCCAGGCGGGCAGCGGTAAAACACCAGAAGACTATGAGCGCATGCTCGCTGAACTGCGCCGTGAGAACGCCGGTCATCGCACCAAACTCAAGAAATTTGAGGATGAGGAAGCAGTGCGCACCCAGGCGCAAATGAGCGAACTGGAGAAGGCACAAAAGCAGGCTACCGATTTAGAGGCAGCACGTGATGCAATGGCAGCCGAACTCTATGAGGCGCGTGTACGCCAGTCCGTGGCCGATCTGGTAGGCAAATTCAACTTTATCCCGAGTGCTCGGACGATTGCAACGCTTTTGCTTGCTGACGATGGCGCCATTGAGTTTGAGGACGGCCATCCAACCAACATTGAGAAGTTGCTAGAGAAGCTGGCGAAAGCTGAACCCGAGCTCGTGAAGCCGCAAGCAGCCGCACCAGGGACACCTGGCACGCCGCAATTGCCCGCCATGAACCCGGGGCGTAGCAGCATTCAATCACCGGGCGCAACGATACCGGGCCGCATACCGCGACTCACCGATCCAGGCCTCTGGAAACGCTAGAGTCGCACAATTGAACAACTGAACATGACTTACTCACTACCGTCGTGACGACAGAAGGAAGAGTAATATGGCAATAGGAGCCGGGACAGTCACCCTGGCCGACTACGCGCTGATGTCCAATCAGCCGTTAGTGCAGGCGGTAACGATGTCCCTGATTAATTATGGGAATGTCATACAGGACATCCCGCTTGTCCCCAGGCAAACGCTGCAAGTCAACGGGGTACGCTGGGAAGGCAACCTGCCAACCCCCAACTGGGTGCCACTCAACTCTGAAGGCACAAGCGTCCACGGGCAACCCACACCGTATCAGGAACAGGCCTACATCGTAAGAAACTATGTGGACGTGGACAAATACATTGTCCTGGACCAGAACCAGATCGTCGAGCCACGCGGCACGCAGACCAACGCCTTTCTCCAGGGCTTGACCTACGACATCAACAACAAGTTTTTCAAGAACGCGCATGACGGCACGGGCGATGCGAACGCGCCGGTCGGTCTGCGAGCGCGCCTGGACGATGCGGCGTCTGCCAACAAGTTCGGCGTGCGTCCTGAGAACAAGATCGACGCCGGAGGCCTTGACATCTCACAGGCCACGCTGGTGACCACTCCATCGAACGGCAACAAGCTGATTGAGTTGATCGACCAACTGCTGTGGTCGGTCGATGCGATAGATGGCGCGGGCGGCAATGTCGTGCTGTATATGAACGATAATATGCGCCGACGCTTTCACTTCGCCTTGCGCGCGTTGGGTACTCAAGGCGGTCTTGATGAATCCAAGGATATGTTCCAGCGCGTGATCCAGAGTTACAAAGGCGCGGTCATCCGTGATCCTGGCGTCAAAGCCGATCAAACCACGCGTATCATCCTGGGACCGGCCCAGGCGGATATCAGCGGTCAGAACGGCGAGACGGCAACAGGCGCCGATGGCTCCACGAACACCACGCCCAACTACACGAGCATTTACGCCGTGAACTACGGCACCGACCACTTCTTCGGCTGGCAGTTCACCGAAGGCCCAAATGTGCAAGACCTGGGACTGATCAACAACGGCGCCATTTACCGCACGCTGATTGACTGGGCGGTTGGCCTGATCAATACCTCGACGCGCTCAATCGGGCGCTTGTACGACATCAAGATTTCATAGAAAGGGGGATTCCTATGCCCGAAGAGACACAGGCATCGCCCGCCGTCGATATGGCGATGTCACCCGAAGAATTCGCAGAACTACGCGCCGGTGTAGCAGCCGTGGGCGTGCAGGATGTACAGCTTGGGCGCGTGCTTGACCTGCTCGTGCTTCACCTGGGCCACGCGCACGGGCTTGACCCGGCCCAGGAAGACGCGCGCCTGGCAGCCAAAGCCGAAGAGGATGCCAAAGCGGCAGAGCAGGCCGCCGCAGCCCCTGTAGCACCTGCTCAGGAAGGAGCCTAACATGCCCGTCGATGCCCTAAATGTTTTGCAAACATCGGTTACGAAAACCGCGAGCTTTTCAGGAGCCGCGCTCATCTTAGCGGGTGGCACGCCCAGGCGTGGGATGAAAGCCCGCGTGATTTACTCGGCAGCCACCAACGTCTCAGGCGCCAATGCCGTCGTGTTCTCGGTCGATGTCTGTTATGACGGCGTGCCAACCCTGTGGAACGTCGATTTCGTGGCACCGGTGATTAACCTGAGCACGACAAGTCAGAGCGGGGAGATCTTCATCCCCTTTGATGTCAGCCCAACAATGGTAGCCGGTGTGATCACCGCGCCACAGATCAGATTGACCGCGACGTTCTCTGGAGCCGGTTCGACGCCCACGATTACGTACCAAGGAGATTTGTCACTTACTCGCCCATAAGCGGGTAGGTCATTTAACGTAGAAAGGAGGCGTACACGATGCCAGTTCGCGCAACTATGGCTAATCTGATCTTGCGCACTCGCCTCCTGATCAACGATCCGCCAGGTGCAAGTCAGGTCTTCACCGACCAGGATATCCAGAATGTTTTGGATGAGAGCCGCGCGGACCTGTACAACCAGCCGCTCATCGCGCAACCGACGTTTAGCGGCGCGACGATCCTCTACCTGGACTACCTGTCGCCAACGCAGTTAGGTGACTGGGAAGACGATATCGTGCTCAAGCAATACATGACTGTGGTCGTTACACCGTCTCTGATTGACGATATCGTGGGACATTATACGTTTGCGCAAAGCACGTTCCCGCCAGTGTACATCACGGGCAAAACGTATGACCTGTATCGCTCGGCAGCCGACTTGCTCGTGCGCATGGCTGCCAGGTGGGCGATGAGGTTCAATGCCACGGCTGACGGGCAGACATTGCACCTGGAGGGTGTGTCTACGCAACTGCTCAACCTGGCGAAGCAATACCGCATGAAGCAGCGCATCGGGGTCACGACCATGACACGCTCGGACTTGCAGCAGCCAGCAGGCGCGAGCAGCGGTGTGAACCTGGATCCAAGACCCATCGACTATATGGGGAGCGGATAAATGAGCTTGCTATCTACTGCTGAACAGGCGCAACTGCAGGCTGATTTCGTGGCGGCTGTCTGCGACAAGACGTGCGTCGTGCAGCGTGCATCGACAACATCCGGCAGTTCGGGCGAGCCGACCAAGACGTACAGCACGATCAATACGACGGTGGCAGGCATGCGGCAGCCCACAGCAGGCGAGTTGCAGAATTATGGCTATGTTATCGGTGACAAGGCAGCCTGGACGGTGCTCATGCCGGTCGCAACGGATGCCACCCATCAGGATCACCTGATCATTGAGGGGCAAACGCTGGAGGTGCATGTGCTACTCAATCCGAGAAGCTACGAATTTTTTCACAGTGTTATCGCGGCTGAAGTGAAATGATAGGTGAAACGATGCCAGTGAATGTAGGAGAAGTGACTGTCAAAGTCAATTATGAAATGACCGAGGTAAGCAAGCAGCTTATTCGTAGCATCGTGGCTGAAATCCTGAAAGAAGCCTTGCTGGACGATAGCGCTCGCGTGCCTTTCGATAGCAAAGACGCCGTGCGCGAGTTTATCCGCGTCGAAGTGCGGAAGTTTCTGGCTGATGAGATACGCAGGATTGGCCTGCATGCAGGAACGCGGGTGTAGCTATGTCAGTATCAGGTGTGCTCTACAATCTGTTCCCGGCTTTGGCGCGTGCATTGCGTCCGGCATGTCAGACCATCTCAAGCGATACAGCGCGCTTTATTGAGGCGGCAGTAGCAGCCAATGCGCCGGTCAGATCAGGCTTCATGGCGAGTAGCGCGTACTCAGTGACGCCCAAATATGGCAGCACCTACGGGACGATGGGCACGCCCCCAGGCGACTCGTATGCACTGCCTGAACAGGCGCCTGATGGACCCGATGACAGCGTGGTGGGCGTGGCTGCCAATTATGGCATCTATGTAAATTATGGCACGCGTTTCATGGCTGCTCAACCATTTTGGGATCAGGCGATGGAGCAGGGCGCGCAGGTCTTCCCGGCAGAGGCTGCCAAGTTTGAGAAGCTATTGCTTGAGGGCTTGTAGAGGAGAGTATAGCACATGAGCAATGCCGCCATCCTGTCCTGCTACCGTGAATCACCGCTAGAGATCGATGAACTGGTGAACGGCGAGGTGTGGAGCAATATAGGCGGCTTGTATCGCTTGCAGGTGCAGGCAATCGTGCCGGGGCACGAACTCTATTACAGTTTCCAGTGGCTCAAATCGGTGCTTGCAGCCGACAGCACGCTTACAGGCTACGCACCTGGCGGCATATGGCGTGGCCTGGCACCATCGGGCACGGTGACGCCCTTCATCGTCATCGCGTTTCAGGCGGGCACCGATGTCCTGACCATGAATGCTATCCGGCTCTTTGTCAATCCCTTGTTTCAAGTAAAAGTTACCGGGCCAGCGACTCTCAGCCCAACGCTAGGAGCGGCAGCGGCAGAGATTGACGCATTGCTTGCGCGCACATCCGGCACGATATAGATAGGAGAAACCCATCATGGCATGGACGCAGGAAATTTCTACAGTAAATCAGCGGCTCCAATTCGGGGCTGAATCGACTTCCGCCCTTGGCGTCACGGTCCCGGCCAACCGGCTCATCCAATGCTTTGACTTGCAATGGGGGCCGATGGCCGATGTGAAGATGTACGAGGCCACCGGGCGTAAATACCCCTCAGCGCAAATTGAGAACAGTGAATGGGTCGAAGGCACGGTTGGCGGCTACCTGGACTACAATTGCATCATCTACTTGCTGTCCGGTACGATGGGGTCCATCTCGCCCATAGCGCATGGCGCCTCAGCCGTAGCAAAGGACTGGGTGTGGAGCCCGCCGCTGAGCGGCTCCGTCGTGCCACAGCCCTACACCATCGAGCAAGGCGACAGCATACGGGCGCGCCGCGCCAGTTATGGCCTCTTTACCGAGTACAGCTTCAAAGGTGATCGGCAAACGGGTATCTCTATCGGCAGCAAATTGCTAGCGCAGCCGCTGGCAGATGGTGTCACCATGACAGGCAGCCCGACCGCTATCGCACTCGCGCCTATGGCTGGTAAGCATCTCAACATCTACCTCGACCCCACATCGGCTGCACTCGGCACGACGCAACTGCTCAAGGTCTTGAACCTGGACTACGCCTTCACTGGCATTTACGGCCCCTTCTTCCCGTTCAACCGTGCCACGCTTGGCTGGACATCACACGTTGACCTCAACCCAGGCTGTGTGATCAAGGTCTTGATGGAGGCTGACGCGACCGGCATGACCCCGCTCTCAAGCCTGCAGACCGGCTCAACACAGTTCTTACGCATCCAGGCGCAAGGCTTGATCATCGACAATTTGCAGACCGTCACGATTGGCGGCGGCGCCACAGCCGGCAACTTTACGCTCGGGTATAAGGGCCAAACCACCGCTAACATCACCTATAGCGCCGCGTTGACCTCAGCGACAGTCAACACGGCATTTCAGTTGCTTTCCACGGTCGGCGCCAACTGTACGGTGACAGGCGGCGCAGGCGGGCCATACACATTCACCTTCTCGGGTGCGCTGGCCTCGGATATGTCGCCAGTTATTGTAACAAACGTCAGCTTATCGGGCGGCACACCAACCGTCTCCAGCGTGGCGCAAGCCTACAACATCTACCAGCACGACCTGGCCGTCAAGGTGAGCAAGCCCAACCCGTTCAAGGATGACCACGGTGTGTTTGCCGAGGAGTGGGAATTCACCATTGTGGAGGATGCCACCTGGGGTAATGCGCAGCGGGTCACCGTCACGAATTTGTTGACAGCACTCTAAAGGAGCTTTATGCCAGTTACATTCAGCCAGATTGCCGCGAAAACGGCAAAGGTCAAGCTTGTGATCAAGGGCGATGAGGACAATGCCGATATCACGATCAACCTTGTCTATTATCCCAATAAATTCACACAAGAGCTTCTCGCGAGAGCCCAGGCAGGAGAGGTCACGGATAAAGAGTATTTCCCGACCCTCATCAAATCCTGGGACATCATAGACGATACCGTGGACCCACCTGTGATGTTCCCGATTGAGCGCATTGACGAATTTGGCATCCCATTCATGCAGCAACTCGCGAAAGCCCTTGGAGAAGACATGCGCCCAAACCTGCAAGCGCCTCAGATGAATGGGAACAAGTAAATCTGGGGCGTTGGCTCGCAATAGGTGGCAAGATGGGCGCCTGTCCTGAGGATTACACCCTGGTGAAAGCGGCGCAATACTACGGGGTCGCACCGTGGGAACTGCTGGAGCAATCCTTCTGGTGGCAAGATCGGGCCATCATGTTCATGAATGCCGAGGCGCAAGCAGCGAAGATCCTAGAGGCGCATAATAGGAGATAACTCACAGTGATTTCAGCGGCAGAACTGATTGGACTTGTCACCATAAAAGGCGCCGAACAGGGCGCGCTCCAACTCGCACGCGTCGGTGAGTCGGCAGACAGCGCGGGCGCGAAGCTCGCTGGGCTTGCCGTTGGTGGCACCGTGCTTGCGGGTGCTGCTCTCGTGGGTATTGGTATTGCCGCTACCAAGATGGCTGCCGACTTCCAGCAAGGCGTCAATCGCCTGAGAACGGGCGGCGGCGATATCCAGGACTCATTCAACAGCCTGTGGACGGGCATCCAGAAAGTAGCCGTTGCGACAGGCGAACTCACAGGCCAACTCACCCCGGCGATGTACCTGATTGTATCTGCTGGACAGCGGGGCGCGCAAGCCTTTGCGACCCTGACTGCGGCAGCCCAGGGCGCGCAAATCGAACAGGCCAAGGTAGCCGATGTGACGCAAATCCTCACCACACTGCAAACCGACTTCGGCATCAAGACCTACACCGCAGCGCAATACATGGATGGCCTGGTATCTGCCGTCTCCCACGGGAAGATCACCCTTGAGGACCTCTCCACTGCGATGTCGCCTATTCTCCCGATGGCAGGTCAACTTGGTATCCATTTTGCCGATGTGAGCGCGGCTATGGCGGATATGACCAATCAGGGCATACCCGCGGCCCAGGCAGCCACATCTCTCAGATTTGTCTTCCAAAGTATGATCCTGCCGACGAAGGCATCGCAGACGGCCATGAAAGAGTGGGGCCTGGATACGGGGAAAGTGGCGGAGGAGATGAAGGTATCACTCCCAGGCGCCTTACAGATGTATATCGATGCGGCGAAGCGGGCAGGGCCAGAGGGAAGTAAGCCCTTCATTGATGCGCTGTCGACCATGATGGGTGGCGGGCAGCGGGCAGCGAAGGCATTATTTGCGCTTGACCAGAGCATGAATACGTGGCGCGGCGATATCAAGGCCGTCAATACAGCGATGGGGGACACATCGAAGAATGTCGCAGGCTGGGATACCGCGCAAAGCAACCTGAATGTGAAGCTGCAACAGGGGCAAGCCGCACTCCAGGTGCTCGGGCAGAATGTCGGGGCCGTACTCTTGCCCTCTGTGAGCCAATTGCTCGACAAGATGATACCGCTCATCGGCCAGTTCGACGACTGGTTTGTGAAGTCGGGGCGCGAGGCCACGGTCCTCTCTGCCATAAGCACAGGGCTGTCCACGCTGACCAGCGTTGCAGGGACGACTGCCGGAGTCATCGGTAACATCGCCGGCGCTTTTCAGGATGCAGGCGCGACCGGGATTGTCCTGCGCAGCGCGCTGATTGCGCTGGGCATCGCCTTTGCGGCGGTCAAACTTACCGAGTTCATGAACGGCATCATCGGGACGATCGGGTTTTTGAAAGACCTTATCCCTGTCCTGTTCGCGACCGAGGCTGCAACGCTCGGGCTCGTGGGGGTTTTCGGGTTGGTCGTGGCTGCCATTTTTGCCGCCGGCTATGTGGCGATGAACTGGGATCGCATCATGGGCGCTCTGCAAACGACCGTTTTGCAGAGCGCCGGCGCTCTTGGGCTAGGGTTTAGCGCCCTGGGGACGGCTGTGCACAAGGCTTTCGACGTGGCGGGTTCTGCCGCATCGACCTTTGCAGGGGCCTATCAGGGCAATGGCACCGATATAGGCAACATCAGCAAACGCATCGGGGATGCATTCAGCGGCCTGGGCACTCTCACACACCAGGTCTGGGGGGTGACAATCGCCGGCAGCGTGCAGAGTGCCTCGGCCAGCGTGCAGCAATCCGTCGCGAACATGCAATCAGGAGTAAGCGAGCACATCACCGAGATGACCAATACTGCGTCGCAGCGGGCGGAGCAAATGAGGAGGGCGGTAGCGAACAGCGCGCAAGGGATGTATAACGCAGCCGCGGACGCCGCGTCGAATATGGCTGCCCATGTGGTAGGATCAGCGCTCAATATGGAGCAGCAGGTCGTGCGCGACTTCTCCGTCACAGAGTCTACGGCCTCTAGCCTGGTTCAGCAACTCCATGACAACGTGATCGGTGACTTTCAATCAATGGACAGTTTAGCCAAAGGCTACTGGGACGACGTTGCGAACTATATCCTCGACCATCCCATTGAGGGGTCTGTGAACATCAATGTTGGCGGCGCCAATGCTGGTTCATCTGCTACGGTTCACCACTACGCTTCAGGCACAAACTATGCCCCTGGTGGTGCTTCCCTGGTCGGTGAGGGAGGTCAAGCTGAACTCGTGGTAGGGCCACATTTGATGAATCTGCCGACAGGCGCCGGTGTGTACCCGCTGTCCCAGGTAGGCGGTGGAGGTGGAGGAGCCTCAGGGCAGCCCGTGCAGGTGAACATCTACCTTGCAGGTCAGCGCGTGGAATCAGTCTTGTTACCTGGCCTCGTGACCGCTATCAGGAATGCAACGGGCGCTAAATTCTAAGGAGGAAGCCACATGTCACGATTGCCAACCGTAGGAGCCGACAGCAACACCTGGGGCGCCGTCCTCAATGATTTCTTGAGCGTGGCCCACAATGCCGATGGCTCGATCAAAAACCTGTTTGTAAACGTCACGAACCCGGTCTATGGCGCTGATCCTACTGGTGTGAATGACTCTACTGTGGCTATCCAGGCGGCCATCACGGCGGCACAAGCGGCAGGCGGGGGCGTGATCTTCTTTCCAGCGGGCACCTATAGTATCAGCAGTACACTGTCTGTCACAGCCGACAATATCCAGTTTCTTGGCGTAGGACGAAGCAGCATCATTCAAACGAAAGCTACCTTCACCGCCTCACCGATGATCTGGTATCAGGGACCAGGCGGCGCGGGCAACTTCCGCTTTGGCGCACAGATCGTAAGTCTGCGCCTCATCAACACGGTAGGCTCTACTGCCGCCATCGGTATCCAGTTAGATAGCACCTATTACGCCAGGATACACCGCGTTGATGTCACTGGCGTCTATGCAAACAACATCTACCTCAATGGCATCGCAACCGCATTCGGGGCATATACAAGCATTAGAGATTGCAACCTGGGACCGGGGCCAGGAGGCGCAACGAGTGGCGGCATCGGCATACTCACCAATAATCATGAGTTCAATGTCATCGATAGCAACGTGATCAACTGGTTCAGCGTGGCCGGAGGCTATGGCATCAAGATGGCAAATGGCTCTACGGTCATCTCTAATAACACCTTCGATGAATGCGATACAAGCATCTGGAATAGCTTTCAATCGTTCAATCGCATTGTCAACAATCAATTTGATCGCGGCATCACCCAATTTATCTACCTCAATGGCTGTAAGAATACGACGGTGGCAAACAATGCCTTCCAGCATTTCGTGGGGACCGGCTCCAAGACAATCTTGAATGTGGATAATAGCGCCAATGCCAGCAACATCATCGCAAACAATACCTGCATGCTTGCTTCCGGCTGGACAAACTTCGTGACCGAAGGTGGGAGCCTGGGAACGTCCAACACTTACGAGAACAATGATACGGCAGGGTTGGCAATCACGCAGACAAACGGCATCTTCAAGAATAACCGGGGCTACAACCCGGTTGGGCAAGTAACGGCACCCGCCTTTCCAGCAACGACCGTGGCCGCGACCAATACGACAGGCGTGGATGTGATTGCGTATATCGCCAATGGCACAAGCGCCATTACGGTCGTGCAGATTGCAGGCGTGGGTGGCACCTACGTCACGACGCTCTATCAGATTGCGGCCAGTGGCTTTGGAATGGTGCGTATTCCCGCAGGGGGCAGCGTGAAATTCACGTATGCGGCAGGCGTGCCAACCTGGACATGGATGGGAGACTAAGCCATGCCGAGTGTGTACGCAGTAGGCCCCTATGGCTCAAGCCTCTATGGCACCGATGGCACGATCTCTGTGTTCATTGGCGGCGTGCCACAGTTCATCGTGGCAGGCTCGCTCACGATCAACAGCACCATCGGCAAACGCTCGACGGCCTCGTTTGTGGTCAAGACCGATACCAGCACGCACTTTCAGCAGTACCAGCAGGTGTCGATCTACGACAAGAGCGGCGTGCTGGCGTTCTCAGGCTACATCTCCAGCCCCAAAGAGCAGAAGCCCGGCTTCCAACCTGTCCTGGAACATACGATCACCTGCGTCGACCAGCACTTCCTCGCAGACAAGCGCGTGGTGGCAGCGTCGTACACCGGCAAATCCTATGGCTTCATCGTCAACGACATCTACACCAACATTCTTGCCGCCGAAGGTGTCACTATCGGGCAGATTTACGATAGCACGGCCATCACCGACCTCTTCCCCAACACCACGGTCTTCCCATCGCTCACCCTCTATCCAACAGAGAATACTGGTGTCTTGCCCACGGCTACGTTTGTCTACTGCACGGTAGCACAGGCGTTCGATGAGTTGGTCAAGGTGGCATCAGCGGCAGGCGTGCTGTACTACTGGCAGATTGACCAGTTCAAAAAGCTGTGGTTTGTGCCCTACACGGCAGTCGTCAACAGCGTGCTCGTAGACGGGACACAGATTGATCACAAGTACAACCCGCCCACGGTGACACGCGCCAACCCGGCCTACGGCAATACGCAGTACCTGCTCGGCGGCATGACGCAGACGGTGACGCAGACCGAAATACAAGTCGGTGATGGCAATAAGACCGCCTTTACGATGGGTTACGCGCTGGCATCGGCGCCAACCATCTCTATCAACCTCAATGGCGCGGGCTATATCGCGCAGTCGGTGGGGATCAAAGGCACCTCGGGGAGTCAGTGGTATTGGGCGCAAGGTGATCCGATCATCAGCCAGGACAGTAGCGGCACAAAGCTACGCGGGCCAAACGCGCCGATCGACCTGCTCAAAGTCGTGTACACGGGCCAATATCCAACAACCATCGTCGATCAGAATAATGCGCAGATCAGCTACGAGCATGCGCTAGATGGCTCTACCGGCATCGTGGAGATGGTAGCAACCGATAACAACATCACGAGTCTCGCCAATGGCCTGGCAAAGACAGGCCAACTGCTCACCCTCTACGCGCAACAAGGCGCGCAACTCGTCTTTCAGACGCTGCAAACGGGCTTTGCGCAGGGGCAACTCGTGACGGTTCCCCTACCGGATTACGCGCTCTACAATGCGCAGATGCTTATTGAGAACGTGTCGGCGGCGGATACGCTGGACGCATTCAATATCTGGTACACGGTCACAGCGGTGCTTGGGCCATTTGATATTACCTGGGTGGACTTCTTCAGCAAGCTCCTGAAGCAGCAAGCGCCAACCAATAGCATCAACGTGGGCACGGGGCAATCGATAGTGATCGCAGTATCGGGAAGTGTCACGTTCTCACCCACCGTCACCGGCTCAGCAACGGTGTTCGCGTGTCCTATCCCGAGTACGAGTCTTTTCCCAGACGTGACTGTATTCCCATGCTAAGGAGGAGGTGAACTATGCCAACGATCACGTACACGCTCACGAACGCCGGTCACAATATGTATCGCGATGCATCGAAAGGGGCGGCTTCGTGCAAGGTCACCTATGCGGCATTGGGGACAGGAAGCACGGCTCCTACCGTGAGTGACACGAAGCTACAAGCCGAAGTGTTCAGGAAGAAGATCAGCTCCTATACCAATGGCAGTAACCCCGGTGAGGTGATTATCTCGCTCTATGTTGCGCCGGGTGATGCGGTCGGTGTGGTCATTGCTGAAGTGGCCTTTTTCGGCGGGAATGCGAGCGGTACAAAGGATAGTGGCGTGATGCTGTGCCGTGGGCTCTATAGCCATACCAAGACCAATCTAGAATCAATAACTTTTCCTTTGGACGAAACCATATAGGAGGAATACCCATGCCATCATACGTCGCAACCGGGCCGTTCAATAATGGCGGCGCGCCTGCCATAGCGGCGGCGTTCTTGAACAATCTGGAAACCTGGATTGCCCAGGCCGAGGCCACCACGGGCGTGTCCACCATCAGCGGCTCGACGTCGGGCACGGCCACGCTCTATCAACCGTTCCAGGGTGCCTTCAAGCTGGTGATCGTGCAACTCGTGAACTTCCGCAATGGCAGCGCGCCTGCGCAGACGATAGCATTGCCCGTGCCGTTCACGATATCGCTGCACGGGTGGAACAGCGGCATAGGCGGGGCAGTACCGCAAGTGATGAAGGCTGGTGTTGCCCAAACAGTCCAGGAGTTCTTGAGCGCTTCAGGTGGCGCTGCTGGGGGCGTATCCCCTCAAACGACACTCCTGTCGAACTGGCTGTGGCACTGCGATACGTTCATTGATGCCATCTCATTCCCTGGTTCGCAGGCAGCCACGACCAATGGGCAACTGATCATGATCGGCATTTAGTGCGGGTAGCCAGCCCAGAGCGCGATGTTGGGCACGATGAGCAGCGCGAGGAAGGCGAGCAGTAGCAGCAGCATAAGGCTATAGTAAGCAATCTTGAGATAGCGCATAGCTGTACTCCTTTACCGGGTACAACGAGGCAACGAGTGGGAGGTAACGAGTGGGCAACGGAGCGACAAAAAAGGGGGTGACGGCGGAGAACGGGAGAACCCACGAACCTCATCTGCGTGAGGTCGTTGCCGACCTCGACGGCATGCGTGCGCTCATGGATGAGCGCGACCGTCGTTACACTGAGTTACGCAAGGATGACCGGGAAGCGGTTGAAAATGCATTCGCAGCCAGTGAAAAAGCTATCGTCAAAGCTGAACAGGCACAAACGGCCTATAACGTCTCCCACAACGATCTCAGCCGGAAGCTGGACGATCAGAACAAGGCGACGATCCCGCGTCCAGAAATCATGGCACTCTTCGGAGCTGTCGATCAAAAGCTTGAGTCACTACGCTCAAGCTTTGAGAAGGACATAGAGGCACTGACCACGGATATACGGGGTCTGCGTGAGTCACGCTCAGAACAAGGCGGGCAGAAGACGGGCGCAAAGGAACTGTCCACGACATTTATTGCGGTCGCTGGTATCGTGCTCTTTGTCGTCTCTATCCTGATATCCAGCACGCTCGCTATCGTCTTACATTTTCTCAAATGAGAAGAAAGGATGTTCGTATGTCACTTGGATTATTGATTGCACTCATTCTCTTGATCGTTGTGCTCGCCGGTATCTTTGCATACCGTTGGCGGGCAACCTACGCGACCGTGGGCTCATTTGTAGCAGCCATCGCGGCACTCTTGCTGTTCCTGATGGCGATAGGGGTTATTCACGTATAAGGAGGCAACGTGCTAGAGCAGGCGCCCACCTTCAGGCCATTCGGAAGGGAGTTTATTACCTTTTTTGAGGTTACAGGCGGGACATGCGAAAACAAGGTTAGATGTGTCGTTAGAGCCGCCACGAGACAAGGGAATGACGTGCTCAAGGTGATACTTTGTCAATTTCTTGCGGCAGTAGTAGCATTTCTTATCCTTTTGCCTGGCATACAAATCCTTGATTTCCTGGGAGGTGAAGGTTCCGCCTACGGAAAACTCACGGGCGCGTCTCTTATGCTTTTGAACTCGATGGCAATGCTGTATGCGTTCAACATCAATGCCCTTCCGTCTAGGAACCTTCCCCATATGCACGACTTTCCGTGCATGCTCTGCTCTTTGAATTGGGCGGCGGCAAGGTTTGCAACAAGAAGAAAAGCCACTACGGCTGCGTGCATCAGGGGAGAAGTACTCAAGAGTGGCAGGGAGAACCTTTTTGCATATGGAGCAGCGTTTATATGCTTCCTGAGAGATATGCTGAGGCTTTCTGCCAACATTGTGGCACTGCTTGCAATGGAGAAGCAGATGGCCTTCCTTACGATTGTCAGAATAGAAAAACTCAAGAGTTTCTGGAAATTCTTTGAGGCACTTGTTACAGCGTCTTTGGGGTATACTGGTCATGATAAGGGTCACTCCTTGTCCGGCCTCTGGGTGCTTCCAACACCGCAGGGGCATCTTCATGTCTACCCCAACAGTATACCACAAATCCGCCTGGAAAGCTAGTTTGTGGGCAGAAATGGAGTATAACTAGAATGGCAGATTTCACAACGATTAGAAGTCAATTTAATTCTAATACTGATGCAAGCCCCACGTGGAACACGATCACCTTTGGGGGAAGCGCGGGCGCAAACGAGATGCGCTTTTGTGCTGCTGCGGCTGGTGCTGCTGGCACGGCGTCTGCATCCTGGCCTCAGTATTCACGCCCCGGCGCAACGGCTGCCGTTGCCGAGATGTGGGGGTTCTCGGCAGACACCACAGGCATCAAGTGTGCGACCTATACAGGGACTAACGCCAACGCGAATGTGATGTGCATAGATTACGACGCAGTAGGCACGTATGCAGCAGCGCCAACGCTCACCGCCTATGGCGACAACACGCATGCGGCACCTGTCGCTGGCACGCAACCCGGCGCATTATCAGGCTCACCTATCGTCAACGGCCATGCCACCGACACGTCGAGCACATCGTATCTCAAGGCCAACCTATATGGGGACGATCAGACAGCTAATCCGGCGGCGGGCACAACCGGCACGGTCACCGTCACATCGGGCACGGCTGGCTCCGTGAGTCCTGGCGCGGCGGCGTGGATCGCGAACTTCCAATCGCTCCAGGGGGTGATCCAGTACATCACGCATCGCAGGACACCGGCGGCCACTACGGCGGGCAAGATCTTCTTTACGCTTGCGCTCTTCACCGGACCCAACATGAGCCTGGGCACACTCTTGCCTGTGATCACGTGGACCTATAGCTTCGTCTAGGAGTCGGGCCATTGCGTGAGGTCGGGAACATGCTTGACACAATCAGGGGGGTCGCCATACTCAGATTGCTTCTCGTCAGGGACAGACTCAAAACAGTGTATCGCCAGGTCGTAGGCACGCTCAGCGATAATCCCTACAACCATGCCAGGTGCGTCATAGACGGCGGCATGGTTGAGGTCGAGCAGCCCGTTCTCATACAGTTCTCGCGCAACGAGCTTTGCAAAACCCTGGAAATGGGTATCTCGTTCTTGATCCATCGTTCACCATCCTTTTAGGAGGATTATAGCATATGAGCTTCACCAGTTCGCTTGTGGCTGTTGCCAACATGATAGATCCGCAACTGGCTTATTGGAGCGTTTTGCTCCAATCCGGCAGGGAGTGGTCAGAGCATCACATGGTTCCAACCATGCGCAAAGGGCAAGCAGGCGTGCGGCAGCTTGATTGGGGCGATGACATCGTTTCAACTGGCGATGTCCACCGTGTCAAGGAGATACGGCTGCATTGCCCCGATGGCAGGACAGCCACGCTTGAGATTGCCGACGGCATGGAGCCGTTTCAGTTCAAGACGAAAGCATTGGACATGATCGGTGCGGGCGGCAATAGCCTGGAATATCAGGTGATCGGGCGCGTGATCGACAAGGTGAGTGGACGGTGCGAGTGCTTCATCTGGGATTATAGGCCCAAACCAGGGGAGCCGAACCTCGTGGCCTACAAATCAACGATTTACAAGTTCGGCGGGTGGCGCGATACATGTACACCGATAGGCGCGCTCGGACTTCACGTGCAAGGGTTTCGATTATAGTTCACCACTACTACTGTCGGGAGGCAGAAGGAGTAAAAATCAATGACAGTTGGCTCAACCCCGCGTGATAGCGGGAATATTCCTCTGGGGTGCGTCGGTGTACCAGGGGACAGCATACCGCAGCAGATACAAGGCGGCGCAGAATTTACCGATGCGAACAGCAACATTACGGCGCCAATCAGGGCGGAACTGACGCCAGGCAGTAAAGCCACGTTCTCAGCGGCTATTACAGGGCTTGTGCCAGTTACAGGGGCTACAGACATCTTTACGGTTACAGGGAGCGCCACGAAGTTAGTCAAGGTCACACGCCTGGTTATTACAGGGTCTACTACGTTGGCGGCTAATGTGATCCTGCCTATCACTCTTCTGAAGCGTTCTACAGCAGACACGGCAGGCACATCAACGGCTCCCACAAGAGTAGCGCATGACAGCCTCAATGCTGCTGTTACTGCGACAGTGCTTGCATATACAGCCAATCCAACAACGGGTACTCTGGTCGGTGCATATCGCAACCTCAGAATGACGCTGCAATTGACTCCGCAAACAGCCACCGATTTCCCCATATCCTTGCCATACATTGAAGACTTCGGACAGCGTGGGGGTCAGCCTATTGTTTTGCGCGGCGTCGCTGAAGTGTTCGCTGTGAACCTTGCAGCCATCGCCACTATCACGGGCTGGCTTTTTGATATCAGCGTGGAATGGACGGAAGAATAATGGCATATATTGATAATATTATCGTCTCAAATGCTACCCTCACCGTTGGAACGACCAATTCGGCAACGGTTCCGAACAACGGTGGAGAGCGTACCTGGGTGCTCCTTGTGCGGCAAGGTGGAGGGGGTACGCTCACGGTCCAGCCAAGAGTAAGCACTGATGGCTCTAACTGGGCATTAGTAGGGACGGCCCATGCCGTGACCATAGGCACAATTGCCCGGTTCGTGTACGGTCTAGGCTCTACCGATGGCCCGATAATTGAGCCGAATATTCAGATACAGGCAGTGGTCACTGGCTCTAGTGCTACGGGAGTCTTTGGGGAGCTTGTAGGGATATAGCCAGCCATAAGAGGTAGATCGTGACAATCATCGGGACTGATACCTTCATACGGGCCGATCAATCAGGATGGGGTACGGCATCCGATGGGCAAACATGGTCACAGGTTCAGGGTGCTGGTACGCTCGCTATCGCCTCCAATGAGGGCACATTCACCGGGCAAATAGCGAGCGATGAAGTGATGGTCCTTGGGAGTACGAACCAGGCAGATACCGATTGCCTGGTTCGCTTCAAGGTCACCAACTCCGGTAATGATGTCCCGGGTGTCGTGTTCCGTTCCAATGGTTCCAACACGTTCTACCGGGTGAGAAATAATAGCGGCTCACTGGGTATCCGCCGCATCAATGCAGGCACATCAACTACTATCGGCGTTGATGTTACGGTCACCATGTCCTCGGGCGTGTTTTATTGGATACGGGGCAAGATCGTTGGGTCCACCATCTCCTGTACGATGTGGGCTGATGGAGGCTCAGAACCAGCGCCACAACTTGTCGTGACAGATGGCACGCCGATAAGCGCGGCAGGACGGTTCGGCATCTATGCCTCGATCAATACGACAGCAACCGATACGATCTTCTATGATCACTTCACAGCGACCGATACAGTCGTAGCGGCACCCTCAACCAAGCCACGCTACATTCCTCGTGGCTTTCTCTCCACCATTGTACCTGACCCGGTGACGCAGCCACTCGCTTACAAAGAGCGTGGTATCGGCAGCACGATTATCTACGAGATCCGCACGTTTATCCCGCGTGCGCTCAATGGAACATATATTCCCGATACGTGGCGTATGCAACCCCGCGCCCTTGGCAGCCGCTTTGTGCAGAGCCTGGATCAGTTGAAAGACATCACGACGCGCTTCAGGTTGATGCAGCAGAGCGTGCGCGATGTCACTACCCGCTTCAGGTTGGCAAGCGTGAGAGACATCGCTACGCGCTTCAGACTCGGGAGCCTCAAGGACATTGCCAGCCGCTTCAGACTGATGCAGCAATCCGTGAGGGATGTAGCAACCCGGTTCCGATTGGCAAAGCTTCAGGACATTGCTGCACGTTTCCGGCTGGGCTTGCTCAAGGATGTAGCCACTCGATTCCGCTTGATGCAGCAGAGTGTACGAGACATTGCTACACGCTTTCGGTTAGCGAAGCTGAACGATGTGGCTACTCGCTTCAGGCTGGCGAAACTGAATGACATCAAGACACGGTTCCGCTTGATGTCTGCCAATCAGTTGCGCGATATAGCGAGCAGGTTCCGTTTAGGGATACTCAAGGATGTCACTACACGCTTTCGCTTAGCGAAGCTCAATGACATAGCCACGCGCTTCAAGCTGGGAACCGCCAACCAGAGCATACGGGATATAGCGAGCCGCTTCAGGTTGATGTCAGCCAATCAACTCAGAGACGTAGCTACACGGTTCAGGCTTGCCCGATTGCGCGATGTGGCGGCGCGCTTCAGGCTAGGGAGCCTGCGGGATATAGCAGCACGCTTCCGACTCATGAGCGCGAGCCAACTCCGCGATATCGCCCTGCGCTTCATCCTGACATCGATAGGCGCACCCCGGACAAAGGATATTGCGTGCAGGTTCGTGCTCATCGCTCCCCCTGATGTCGTGTGGGTCACGCGCGACGGTAAAGCAACCTGGCTCACACGCGACGGTATCGTTTCCTGGGCAACGCGGGATGAGAAAGCGGCATGGGGAAGTAGAGATGATCAGGCGACGTGGGATACACGAGACGATAAAGCAAAATGGACAACGAGGAGGTAACTTATGAGCTGGAGTCCGATCACGAGCGGAGACGGCAGAACGAGCCATCACACCTTTACAACTGATAGCGGCATCTTTTCTTTAGTCGGCGTGGCTAATGGCTCAATAGCCATGCACTTAGAGGACGTCAATAATAACTATTCGTTATATATCTGTACCGGGGCGTGGAACATCACCAACGCGGCGGGCGGCCTGGCAGACTTCACACCATCGGCGGCTGATCTGCTGAGCACTAATCCGCTCGGCAAGGCTGGCCTGTACAAAGCGTACCCGGTGGTGACACTCGCAACGGGGCCGGTGGCGATGGATGCCCAGACGCTCCAGGTCGTGAGCGAACCATAAGAAAATGCCTCTCTCTCAGAAAGAGGCGGGAGCAATCCGACGATCACCAGTAATTGCAAGACCAATAGGCGTAAGCAGCATAGCCAGCAGATCATCGACAGAACCGCGATAGATATCATCGACGGTGGTAAGGCTTTGCCCTTCGATATGATAGAAGTGGACTTTCTCCGATATAGAGAACACTTCTATTTTCGTGCCCTCACCGAGGAAGGTTTGTCCTGGCACTTTGGCATATCGCCTGGGACGACCAGCGCCTTCACGCTTACCGCCCCACTCTGGATTGTTGCTCATCTACTTGCTGATCTCGCTGATAAATGTGGACTTAAAGGCTTGCTCTACCTCAACCGGGAGGTCTTTCTGAGAGAGGAAGTTGAGCACCCATTTGGAGGTAGCGATGCGGGCCGCCCGCTGTGCGTCAACCACTTCGTCCGGCCTGCGAGACCTGAACAACGTTACCTCAGTCATCGCCTCATCTTTCGCCTGTTGGATGTACCGCTCTGTCGTCATTGCCATTGTCTTGATCTCCTTACTTGTTTTATCCTACACTTGAATTATAGCACAATTCAAGATGAATGTCAAGGGTTTCAAGATGAATATTCACGAAATCAAGAAAACTCGTAGAAAGGAACGAGCATGATATTCTTGTACGCTGTCTTGTGGAGCGGGTGCTCATCTCTTGTGTTCCTGGGCACGCTCGTGTGTGTGCTGGTAAGGAGGCAACATGCTGATTCGAGTGAAACTGTTCCTACTCAATCTCTACTGCTTTGTAAGACTGAGAAAGAAAGGAGGCCCGCATGCCTGGTGATTTTATAAAAGACCTCTTGCATCACAAACAATGGGTTGCACAGAACATGCAGACCGCTGCTGATCTGCTCTCAACCAACCCGCTCGGCAAGGCTGGCCTGTACAAAGCGTACCCGGTGGTGACGCTCGCAACGGGGCCGGTGAGCATGGATGCACAAACCTTGCAAGTCATCTCGGAACCGTAGGAGAAAGGTGGGCGGTTTCAAGCCGGTTATTCGTGAGCTTTTACCTCCTCTTTCCGGAATCCCGCCCATGTGAGGTACTCATTATAGCACAGAAAGGAGATAGCATGACCTGGACAATGATCCATTGCCACTTCCCAACCTTTGAGAATGAGGAGGAAGCTCGGAAATACGAAGAGGAACGACAGGCGAAGTATGCGGCGTTGGTGGCTGAACGCGAACGGGTGATTGTGACTAAACAGCAAGATGGTGCCTGGATTGCTACCCTTGTGGGTGACTGGCGATCAGGTACTGGCATCACCGAGGAACGCGCTATCGGTGAGTTGTGGCTAATGTACTCGCATGAGATTATCTTGAAGTGCTGGCAATGTCTGGAGGGCATCTGATGATATTCTTGTACGCCGTCTTGTGGAGCGGGTGCTCATCTCTCGTGTTTTTAGGCACGCTCGTTTGCGTGCTGGTAAGGAGGCAACGTCATGGAATTTGAACATGTCAAGCCTAATCAAATCAACGTTGGCGATATCGTCATGTGCTACGCCCACGATGACCAATGGGAAAGGAGAGCGGCACGGGTTATCTCCATCGAACTTGACGCTATTCCAGGGGTGTTTACCTTTCCCGATTCGGGCGGCTCTTATGCCTATGAGTATCGGCTGTGGTTGACCTGTCGCCATGTGAGCCTCAAACGCCTTGATGCGACCGGCGGCCCAGCCTATCGCTGGCATCGCTTTCCGTGGAACGGTGTAGCCCGCTATCTCAAGGAGGCAACATGCTGATTCGAGTGAAACTGTTCCTACTCAATCTCTACTGCTTCGTAAGACTGAGAAAGAAAGGAGGCCCGCATGTCAATTGTTGATCCGCCTATGGTGAATAAGCTCATGCTGGTGCCTGAGCAAAATACGTTCATCGGGTCACAACCAGGGAGTGCGCTTATTATCCATAAGACCGCTTCAGGGGGAACTGCTGAAGACGTTGCAAACTTCTTCATTCATGATCCAAACGGGGCATCAAGTCACTTTGTGATTGGACAAGACGGCGAAATAGTCCAGTGCGTCCATCTCGTGAACGGAGCCGGGGCGAATTGTTGCGTCGAAAATGGGTATGACTCGTATTGGGACCAATTCAACCCGATGCATGTAGGATCAAGCGGTGGCACAAACCTCAACACGATCACCATATCCATTGAGCATTGCGACCCTGCTTCAGATAACAGCACGCCGTTGACGGCTGCTCAGCAGGCATCGTCTTTCAAGCTGGTGAAGTGGCTTGTCGATCAATATGGCTTCGATATCACGCCCGATGGACACGGGCAGATGGTAGATATCAAGGGGCACAATACGATAGACCCGATCAATCGGGCGCGCTGTCCAGGAGCATACCCCTGGGATGAACTACATACCTATCTACAAGGAGGTGGAACGATGGGAGTACCGACAGGTTGGCATGACGATGGCACGACACTGACCGCGCCCAACGGCGTCAAGGTCGTGCATGGCTTCCGTGACTGGGTGTTGTCACATAACTGGGATGCAGCCAACTGGCCTTTAGCCGCTGAGTTCGGCACGTCGTTGCTCGAATCATCCAATCCGAGTTTAGGCGGGGGAACGCAGCAGCTTTTCAACTGGACGATGCTCGGGTATACCGCAGCAAGGGGCGTATTCGTTGAATGGGGTGTTCGGGAACTGGCCTTTTGCCGGCAACAAGTGCAACTCAAAGCTGCGCAAATCGGAGCGTTAGACGCGCAAATCGCGCAACTGAAAGCAGACCTGGCATCGGCTCAGGCGCAACAGCCTACGGGCGTGGATCCGGCAAAGGTTGCTGATAGACTCACGGCTTTCGGGCTGCTTGGCAAGCAAGTCGAGCAGTTGGCAGCGCAGCCGATCAGCTAGGAGGCCATTCGGTGAGGTCTGGAATGACAGCAACGGCGGCGGCAGTAGAGGGTATCAGGTCTATCTCGCCAGCATTCTCAATGGTATGGTACACCAGATCGTAGGCCCGCCGCGTGAGGAGCAGTTTGATTATGCGTTCACTCTGCTCTATTTGCCTGTCGATGCGGTCAAGTCGCGCCCTATAAAGGAGATTGAACAAGTGATCAAGTTCAGGATACAAGGACTTAGCAAAACCCTGGAAATGGGTATCTCGGTCAGTTGTCATCGTTTAACGTCTTTCGTAGTTGTTGTGCAAGTACAACGGGGCAATCAGACGTATGTTTGAAGTCCTCTTTCGTGGCAGCAGGATCACCATTGCACAGCGGGCATTCATACGCTTGTTGCCAGTAGTAGAACTGAAGAAGATCGGCTTCCTGAAGTTGCATTGCAATCTTACAGATAAGTTGCTCTTGTTCAATCGTCATTCTCATAATCCTTTTTAGTTAGGAGTATACCATGTCGAACAACAATCCACTCACCGAAATCGGCGCAATCGTGCTCGCTGGCTTGCTGGTCATTGCAGCGGGGCTACTCATGTGGGCTGGCAAGATCAGCTTCACCGATCTCACCCTTATGATCACCTTCGCCCTTGCCCTCTTTGGTGGCAATCTCGCCCTCAAAGCGCCCTCACCGGCACAACAGGCGCAACTGCAAACGCTCACCTCGCAGGTGCTTTCAACGTTACCCGCGGTGGTTGCCGCGACCCAACAGCCTACGCCGCCAGCGCCACCGACACAGCCTGTGCAACCTGCACCAGAGCGTGGACCTCTCACCTACGTACCGAACCCGTCCACGGCACAACCAGTGCAACTTGCCCCTGGTGCTCTCGCTACAACGACAACGGTGCAGCCACAAGTGCAGTTCATGCCCGACCCAGGCGTATCGATGGCAGCATTCAGCACAGCCCAGATGCCAGCCGTGACGCCGCCGGTGCAGCCATGACGCGCTACGCTCGCCGTGCATTGCTTATCGCGCTCGTGGTCGGGGCCGTGCTCGTACTCGCTGTCGTCGTGCTCGTCATGCGGTGAGGCAGCCAGGGCACGCGAATGCATCATAGCCATCGTCTGAGATGGCAGGATGGCTATGTTCCTGGCAGATTGCCATGTCACAATAGCAGCAACAATTCACTGAAAGATTGGAGCATCCTGCTATCTCACAGCCTGTCGTGTGCCCGATGCCTGCAATCCGCTTGAACTCTGCACTATCCTCAAACGAGTGACACATCGTGACGTATTCGATAGGGCCGTATTGCTTTTCTATGGCAGCAAACAGTTGCTTAAATGCTGCTTGCGTCTCAGGGCTAAAATCTTGCATTTAGTTCCTCTCCTTGCTCAATTGTTAAATGGCTATGCCATAGCGGTTGAAGATATACAGTACAATGCTCACGACAACAATTGAGAAGATCACGAGCGCCACACAGAGGATAATCCGCTGCTTCTCTGTTAATCCATAGTCACGCTTCATCAGCTTGCCTTGCCTCTGCTCTCATGCTTCTCGCGAACCGCCTTCAGATTGACATCCGTTTCGGTGAGTTGAGCGAGTTGGTCTAGCGCTGACTCTGGCTCAGGCTCTGCCGGTTCGACGTCGAGCAGAAACCTATCGGCCTGCACCTCTTCTGGTGAGGGCATCTTGTAGAAATGCGTCTTGCTTAATCCTTTGACCGATGGTAATGGCTTCGTGCGTATCATGCTCGCAATGCGCCCTGTCTCCGCAAGGTGGTGTACCTGCTGCGTCGGGTCGGTTGTCTTGCCAGGCGGCTCGTAGGTGCTCGGCGGCTGTGGCTGTGGAGGTGGCAGCAAGCGCGGTGTGCTTCTCCAAGCTATCTGCTTGCTGTACTCGACCCAATCAGTGTGGTGCTTTGGTGGTTTCAGGCGTTTGTGTAGCCACGCGAGGGCTGCGCGTAGTGCTGTACTGGCGTTCATGGTGTGTGCTCCTGCTCTAGCGCTGTACCCGGCCACGTTCTACGCTCGATAAGGTAGTGATATTCTGGCGGTATCACCTTGATTGCTTCCTCATATGGCCCCTGATATTCGGGGATCTGGTTCCCTTTGGCATTGAATACCATGACCATGCCATTCTGCCAGTGGTAGATATGCGTCGGTATCTTGTCATTTTGTAAGGCTTCTAGCCAATCCCCTCTAAATTCTGGCATGCTATACTGTTGCCTAAGCGAAGAGGTCGCCCTCTCCGCTCGGCTCCAGAACCGTGCATGAGGCTTGTCACCTCACACGGCTCCTCAATACTGCGGTCAATTGTCATTGATACACTCCGTTGCGTGT
>Ga0070717_10000210_pt1 | contig 40817 bp, 38 predicted proteins | sample LARL113metaG_FD_71366 | JGI IMG/M metagenome (GOLD analysis project Ga0070717, IMG submission 71366) | Corn, switchgrass and miscanthus rhizosphere microbial communities from Kellogg Biological Station, Michigan, USA - LAR L11-3 metaG | ecosystem: Host-associated > Plants > Roots > Rhizosphere ...
GCCGATATTGCTCAGATACTTGGCCGCAGTGAGAACGCCTGCAAGCAGTTACATTATCGTGTCCTCAGAAAGCTCAAGCTGAAGGCACAAGAAACCGATCTTTGGACTGAGGTCACGCAAAGCAAATTATGAACGCCTCTGCATCTTATTTACAGCAGTGGCTCTCGAAGAGGTCCCTTGTAGATACGAGTACATTCTGATGAGGACTGGAGATTCCAGTCCTGAGTTGATCCATTCAGGAGGTTACGCATGGAAACTATTGTCATCCTATTGCTGGTCGCTTTCATTTTAGGGCTGATTGTAGGTATTACGTTGAATCGCCCGTCAATCGTGCGGTGAGGGCTTCACGAGAGTAATCACACGCGTCAGGGGAGCAAGAAAAGAGCTCCTTTATCGCGCTCCTGCCGCGCTTTTTGAAAATGGGCCAGAGCTGGAGAGCAGGTGGTGAAGGGCCATTTCGCAGTTGTACCCGGGAGCACATTGGCATTTTCGAACAAGCAGACACCACATTGAGGGGATATTGCTCATGATTCTGAACGCCCTCTACAATCAGGTATCCTTAGTAGGAAAGATATTGAATAGACCTTACCAAAGCGGAGATCTGATTGACGAGAATGGTAATTGGCCCTACGGCAATACAAGAACCTGCTTACTCAAGTGGACTGTTCAAAAAAATCTCCTCGGTGGCGTTGATACGCTTGTAAAAGGATCAATCATTACTCCTTGCTCATTGTTGTAGAGGTACCGAATCGGTACCTCTTTTAAGCTCGTGCTTGCAAAAAGCCACAGCTCCCCTGTCCAAGGGCGAGGGTTTTTCATAGACAAGGAGGCTCACGACATGACGTAGCTCATCGAGATGCGATACCGTAACTGTTAAAGAAAGCTAGGAGGAAAGGAACATTGCATATGAACATGGATACAGGAGACCAAAAAAGCTCTGTGAATGCTGCCTTGCCGTCCGAGATCTCGGACCTGGGCATGAGCGGTGAAGACCCGGACCTGACGGCACTGGCGGCACATCTTGACGCAACGGCTCCCTATGCCGCCGTCGACCCCGCTTTCAGGGAAGTCCTGCACACTGAACTCCGAGGGGTACTGGCAGGATACCAGGTCAACCAGGAGTCAGAAACAGTATCTGATGTCGTACCTGCGATGATCGATACGCAGGAAAGATTTGAGGGAATTCACCATGGCAATGAGGGGACCCTGCCGCAAGATAACTCGGACCTAGGCGTGAGCGGTGAAGACCCGGACCTGACGGCACTGGCGGCACATCTTGACGCAACGGCTCCCTATGCCGTCGTCGACCCCGTCTTCAGGGAAGCCCTGCACACGAAACTCGTCATTGCACTCGAGGAACTTCGTTGTGCCTTTCTAGAGACTCCGGTGGGTCGACTCTACCTGGCTTATAGCGGTGAGGTGCTACGCCTGGTTTCGGAGGGAGATAAAGAGACATTCCTGGCCAGAGTACGACAGATGTTTGGGGAAGAACTCATCTGGGAAGCTGCTCCTCCGGTTCTCGTAACCAGGTACATCTTGTTTACCATCCGAGGGCAGGGACCTTATGCCGGGCCTTTAGACCTCTCACCTCTCACTCCTTTCCAGCGTGCCGTGCTGGATCAGGTTCGGCAGATCCCGAGGGGAGAGGTTCGCACCTATGATTGGGTGGCTCATGAGCTTGGCTATCCTCATGCCGTTCGCGATGTCTGCGCAACGCTAGCAAGCAATCCGTTTCCTTTTGTCATTCCCAGCCACCGGGTCGTTCATTTCGATAGTACTCTCAGTGGTTCTACGGAAGTGGGTACGGAAGTCAAAGAGCGAATACTCGCCTACGAAGGAGTGAATCTACTGCATCTCGGGCTATCCCTTCCTGCACGTGCTCGTGATTATGGTCTCCACTACAAACCACTCTGTATCTGGAGAATCTTTCTGGTGGTTTGGGAAGGGCTTACTGAGGAAGGCCTGTTGGTGATTCGGAGGATCTTCCATGGTATCATAATATACTTCCAAGAGCTTGTCAGTACAGGGCAGAGAATGAATCTTTCCTTGCTCTCTCGATCCTGCCTATCGTCTGGTGGAGCTGGCACAGTGATCAAGTCGAGGAGGTCGGTGTCGAACTTAGAACAGACGCTCATGGATTATGAAGCAGATGTGCAGTCCCGTACCAACGATACATCACATGTGAAGTGGGCTGTGATCCAGAACAAACTGGGGAATGCTTACCGCAAGAGTGCTGCTGGGGAACAGAGTGTGAACTTGAAACGGGCTGCCGCGTGTTACGAAGCGGCTCTGCAAGTCTGCATCCGTGATGCCTTTCCGGGTAGACACCGCTTCGTGCAGATCTGCCGTGCCGAAGTCGAGGCACAACTGGGGAACTGGGCAAGTGTCCACACAGCTTATAAAGGTGCTCGCGCTGCCGAGGAACTCCTCCTCAATCTGAGCCGTAGCGCCTCTCATAGCAGCGTGCTTTTGGAAGAAGGACGTGAACTTGCTGTGCGAGACGGCTTTGCACTGGCTCGCCTAGGGTGGTTGGAGGCCGCTGCTTTGGTCATCGAACGAGGACGGGCACAGTGGTTGGGTACCTCGATGGAGCGGAAATTCACAGCCTCGGACCATGTTCGCAAAGCGATGCTCAATGCCCGCTATAAGCATGCGCGACAAGCATTTATCTCTTCCCAGGCTCTGCTGAGTACCCCTCTTCCAGGCAATCTTGAAGAGGGCGAGCGACGTCAGATTGTCCTGGAGCGCACCGAGGCGCACTGTGAAGCGCGGGAGGCTCTTGAGAAGATAGTTACCAAGATACGTACTACTTTCCCTGCAGATATCCTCGATGCCAGGATGATTGAACATGCTGCTCAACAGGGAGGAGCAGGGCACGCACTCGTCTATCTTGCGGCGACGCAATGGGGAGGGGTGGCGGTGGCGACCCTCAACGCCAATCCAGCTCTGGATACACGAACCCGGTTTGCTACGCTCGAGCTTCCCGCTCTCACGGACTCCCTTCTGCACGATCTCTGTGAAACTCGGCTAGATGACGGCACACGGCATATCAGCGGCGGTTTTCTCTACGCTCGTAGGGGTGATGCGTTCGACCTGATGCTCCACGAATGGGGGGGCAAGACACTTCGGGAACGGGCCGAAGCGTTACACACTGCCTGTGTCATGGCAGGCCATGCAAGTACCCTCGATAGAGCGATTCAGCAGGTTTTGGAAAGCCCCACTCATATGCGTCTTGCTGACCAATCTATTGAGAAGTCGACGGCTATGGACACAGCACTGTTTAAGAGCGATTTGGAGCGTGTCTTCTTCCAACTTGAGCTGGAGCGCTGTCTGAAAGTCCTGACGAATGTAGCCCTACGTCCCTTGCTGGCCTGGCTGCGCGAACAGGGAGCGTTAAGCCTTTCCCTCGTCCCGTGTGGAGTACTTGCTACTTTCCCACTGACGGCAATGTCGTTGGAGAGCGAATGCTCTGTGGGCGAAGCGCTCGCGATGAGCATCGTTCCGACGGCGCAGTCTCTGCTGCATGAGGAGCCTACCGGGATGGATTGTTCTGACTTCTCTACCATAGAGACCCCACAACCAACGCACAAGTGCAGCGTGTGGTGCGAGAGGGAGCTATCCGCGCTGACACAACTCGTCTCCAGTCTTGAGATGCTCTCTGAGTTCAGAGTACTGAGGCAGCCAGGATATACCGGCTTGCTTCAAGTGCCACCCAGGGGACGGGTCATGTATATCTCCTGTCGAAGTGCATGCGATTCTGTCCTTTGCTTCCATGCAGAGGCTGGAGAGGAGCAATCAGTACTGAGAGGTTTCCTGAGGCCAGGGGTGGATCTCAGGGGACCGCGGCTGCTGATCTTGCCAGCCTGCCAGGCAACAACTTTTGCCGGACGAGGAGCATCTGACGAGGCGCGCAGTCTGGCAACAGAGTTGGTTCTAGCGGGTGCTAGAGCGGTTCTTGCACCATTGTGGCCAGTGGACAGGAAGGCGGCATATTTCCTTCTCACTCGCTTTGCGCAGGAGTGGTTCCCGCAGATGGATTATGAATCACCGGCGAGAGCACTGGCGCGTGCTCAGCATTGGCTACGTACAGTCACGAATCGCGATCTTCAAAACTGGCATGCTGCGAATACTCCCGTACCGGCAGTAGAGAAGCGGTACAAGATACGATTCAAAACATCGGAGTACAGCTCATGGTCGGGTGGAGTGCATAGCGACGTTGATACCAGAAGGGAAGGAGCAGAATGGAGGGATAGCACTCAATCCAGAGAATACCACATCGCATCTGCGACACTCACCGCAGAAAGCCAGCGCGAGGACCCTGATGGACGGCCGTACATGGACCCGGTTTACTGGGCAGGGTTTCACATCGCTGGATGGTGATGGGGAGGTCGGAGAAAGTGGTCTGTGTACATTTCTGGGGAGATGCACCTCATTGACCCTTCAGCAGACCTGAGATATCGGTGAGTCTGAACGTCTGTCGATGGTCTGCAATACTGGTCTAAGGGCGAGGGCAGCGGCTGGTGGAAAATGAGCCGACGTGTGTCTCAAGGGCTTTGCGTTGCTTCTAGACCCGGAGGTCCTCGATATGGGCCGTGGTAGCAAAGATATTTCGCTCCGCTATCGCTTCGTCCCAGAAGTACCAGGATAGTCGAGAAATGCCCAGGTGTTGACAGTGACCTCTGCTCCATGTACAATACGTGCGAGGTGTTAGTTAGATTAGTAAACGAACTAACAAAGAAGTATTCATTGCAGGGAGCAGGGGTATGAACATCTCTGAAAAAGCTTCGGGGAAGTACCAGGGAGTGGAGTACGTGGCCCAGATAATCGTAGAACTGCTGATCCTGCTCATTGAATGACTCATCAACTTTTCAGAAAAGGGCTATCGTAGTGTTTTGTGACGCTGGTACCTGCACTCCCAGGGTACTCGAGGAGATCACATATGGGTCAAACTGATCAACAGGTGGGGCAGGCACCGTTGGAAGACATCCCTGCGCAAAGAGGGCGCGTAAAAGGTCGTGGTGCTGGCCTTAAGACGGTGCGGTCGGTGAATCGGCGGTTGATCTTGAACTACCTGCGTGAGCATGGGCCTACGCCGCGGGTAGCAATTTCGAAAGAGCTGGGCCTTTCGCGTGCAACGGTCAGCAACATCATTGAAGAACTGGCAGGTGAAGACCTCGTTCGTGAAGGCACCAAGATCCCTGCGACTGGTGCGGCTGAGAAAGGCGGACGCAAGCCTACACGTGTCCACTTCAATGCCAATGCCGGTTGCATCGTTGGGATAGACATGGGGCGTTCGCATCTCGAGATCTATCTCACCAATCTCCTGGCCGAACCCATCGATACGTGGTTTGGTCCATTCGATATGATAAAAATCGGTTTGGAAGATGGCCTTCAGTTCGTGGCTGAAAGGTCGAACGAACTTGTAAAAAGGAACCTTGGGTCATGGGACCGGGTGCGTGGCATCGGGCTCAGTGTTCCGGGCGCACCCGACCCTACGTTACGGATGTTGATCTCACCTCCCCTGCTGAGCAGCTGGCACAATGTGGATATGTCGGCTAAACTCAGGGGCTTATTGGGATTGGAGAAGGACTTCCCGATCTACTTGGATAATGATGCCAATATGGGTGCGCTCGGCGAGAGCCGTTATGGCATTGGATATGGTGAGGCGAATATGATCTATGTGAAGCTCGGTACTGGTATCGGTGTAGGGATGATTCTCAACGGGCAGTCGTACCGTGGTAGCGGGGGTGTGGCAGGCGAGTTCGGGCACGTCAAAATAGAAGAGAGGAGCCATCGATGCCCCTCCTGCGGTAAACAGGGCTGTCTGGAAGCTCTGGCGGGGCAACGTACCATCTTGAATGATGCGCGCCGCGGCATATCGCTGTTCCATGAGCACTCCTCAGAGGGGAGTCGTATCGCACCTGAACCACCCGCCCTGTCAAGGTATACTGATGTCGATATGGCGGATGTGATCCTAGCGGCCAGAAGAGGAGATATGGCCAGCCGTGCTGCACTCGAATATGCAGGAAAGCGCATTGGCACAGCAATTGGGAGCTATCTGATCAACGTGTTTAACCCCTCGATGATCTTGCTTGACGGAGGGACCATCCGTGCAAGCAAAGATGGCGATGTCTACATAAACGAGCTACTCTTCGATTCCCTTCACGAGAGCGCAGAGGATTGTAGTTTGCCTGCAGCCTGGAAAGGGACGAAAATCCTGATTGATGACAAACTGCGTTATAACCCTATTGCCCTTGGTGCGGTTGCTACCGTAATTGATGACGATGAGGAGTTTAGCCTGCCGAAGAAAGGGTTCGAGAGCCTGGTGGCAGCGAGTTAGACGGGAAAGGGCACTATCGAGCAGGACCAACGTGTACCATAGTTGTGGAGGAGCAATCAAGGCGCAGGGCAGGTCTGCTCATAGTACCCACCGATTAATGCAATAAGGACATCTTACCTCATGTATTCATGCTGAATGGGTATTTCTTTATCTTTATCATTTGCACACGATTCGAAAGTGACGGCCTAGAGGCCCCTACAATCATAAAATGGATGGAGTGGATTTTGCATGAGTGAAGTACAACAGCTACCTTTAGTCATCGGAGTAGACCTGGGTGGCACACAGATTCGCGTGGGAGTGCTACAGGGGGCAACACTGCTCTCACGAGTAAAGCTCTCTACTGGAGAGGCACCTACCCCCGACCGTATGATCCCCTGTATCGATTCTGCGATACGACAAGCCCTGGAAGAGGCCGGTACGAGCCTTGATTACATTGTCGGTATCGGTCTTGGAGTGGCGGGACCACTGGATAGTCGCACGGGCGTAGTCTTTGCTCCGCCCAACCTACCAGGATGGCATCATGTCCGACTGCGGGATATTTTCGAGGAGCATTACAGTGTGCCAATTTTTGTTGAGAATGATGCAAACGCGGCAGCTCTGGGTGAGTACCTATTTGGAGCGGGACGCGGTTGCAAAGATTTGGTCTATCTCACCATCAGTACCGGCATTGGTGGTGGTGTAATCGTCAATGGCCAGATTATGCATGGAACAAGCGGGACAGCAGGGGAGTTGGGGCATATGACCATTGATTGGCACGGCGAACGCTGCAATTGTGGTAACATCGGTTGCCTCGAGAGTATCGCCTCTGGTACGGCTATCGCGCGCCGTGCAAATGAAGCTATCTCGCGTGGCGTCGACGTACTCAGGCCAGTCCGAGGTAATCAAGAGCGTGAGACAGCAACTCGGGTTGGGGCAGTTCCGCGTCCCCTTCATCGGGCGAGCGTAAGGCTAGTAGACGCCGAAGCCCTAGCGCGAGCCGCCATGGAGGGAGCACCAGAAGCCCGTAAAATCATCGAGGACGCCGCCATAGCTTTGGGCATAGGATTCGTGAACATTATCCACATCTTTAACCCTGAAAAGATCGTTCTTGGAGGTGGCCTTACGCGTATGGAATCTCTCCTCCTCGAGCCCGCCCGGCAGATTGTCCAGGAACGCGCGATGAGGGTCCCCTATGAGGCAACGCGCATAGTACTAGCAGAACTCGATATACATGCGGGGCTGGTCGGAGCTGGTGCATTGGTTTACTATCATAGAGGGGAAAGCGGATCTCCACTGCTTGAAGAGGTGTGTGCCGGTGTGGCTTAAGCCGATACTCTTGCTCGCCTTCTCTGCTTTCTACCAACGCAGCTTGCTCGTCTCTTTCTGAAGTGTTCACCGGAGCGGAGGAGGTGGAAGGAGACGAAATGAAATCTCTTAAGCAAGCAGGCACTATTTTCCAAAGAAACGCTGAGTGAAGGTCGCAATGAAGCTGATCTCGATGAGCAGTCCAAATACGGCTTCAAATGCCGCTAGCATTGCGACTGGATCCCCCAGGCTCTGTACCGGCTGAAAGAAGCCACGCCCATGAAAAGAACTGATGCTGAGCACTAATGCCTCATGCCAGGCCAGCGGGTAGGGCTGCACGTGCAGAGCGTGCGTTACCACGAAGTAGTTTGCCGCAAAGCCAGCGATAACGAACAGGTAGACGAAGAGACTTCGCAGTGGCCGATAACCATAGCCGGCGAGAAGATAGAGGAACCAGGAAAAGATATACTTCAGCCATTGCTGCCGCCGCCTCCATACGACTCGCTGAAGTAGTTGTGCGCGGTAGGCGAAATGATCCGCCTCTTCATTCATGCCCTGACCACGCAATACGAGTGCCAGTTGATGGTTAGCCTGCACTGCTGTCTTATATTCGGTGAGTCGCTCAGCTGTATCTTTCATCTGTCCCCCAAATGCCTTCTGCTGTCGAGCCTCGTACTCATCGCCGAGCATGTTCATTGACAGCCAATCAACGACAGTGAGGTCCGCGCCACCCCAACGGACATTTGCTAAGGAGACGAACTTGCGCTTTCCTCTACCCAGGGTAATGTCTTCAAGTATGGTCTCGCCGTCGAGGGAAGCACGTTGCAAGTCGGCCTTCCCTATGTTTGCTTCGGCAAGATTAGCACCCTCCAGGTGTGCCAACACGAGATTTGTTCTCTCCAGGCATGCCTCGCTGAGGAGCGCTTTCTCCAATCGGGCGAAGCTAAGCGTAGCCCCTTCCAGATGCGCCTTAATGAGGTTAGCTTCTTCCAAATGGGCGAAGCTGAGATCAGCTCTCTTGAGATCTGATCGATAGAGATTGGCCTTCTCCAGGTGTGCATTTTGGAGGAAAGCTTCTGCTACGTATGCCTCGACAACTGCAGCTTGCTCCAGATGTGCACCGTAGAGAAAGGCGCCCTCGAGATGCGTTCTGATAAGAGTAGCGCCCTCGAGATGAATTCCAGCCATATCGCGTTGCTCTAGCGTTGTGTTTCCTAGTTCTCTTACAGTCAGCCCTCCCCGCATGCGGGCCAGAGGTAAGCCACTCAGGTCCTCTCCACGCAGATCGGTTCCACGCAGGTCAAGTCCCTCGCGCTCCCGATCGCTCTCTTTACTCCAGTCGACTGGTCCACGCCCATGCTCATGAGTAGCAAGCAGCCACTCGATATCGGCTCGATTCAGCTTCATATTCTGGAAAGGGCAGCTCCCATTTTCGTTCTGCGTTGCCGTGATACGGCGCGCGGTAAGTTGTTCCTGACGCTCCTTATCAATCTCCGGCATCGTGCGCCACGGTTGCCCCTGTGCCTGCCAATAGCTGTGCCAAACTTTGGGGTCACTCGTTATCGGTCGCCGTATAGAAGCGAACGAGTTGCTGGTGTGCATACCTGTAGACATTTTTTCTTCCTCTAGGATAAAGCTGATCCATACATGATCGCGACGGAATCGATGCGAAGATGATACAAGACCTGGCAAAACCAATATCAGTTTCTTACAGGTTCCATGTCAAAATTGATCAGTGTGTAACAGCCATGAACAGGTTTACAGCTGCATAGTCTCCTTTGCCACCTCCAATCTAAGGCACTCCAACTGCTGGATGAACACAGGAGAGAGAGAGCGGAAGCAGTGAGCTACGCTTCGTTTGCGCAGGAGCTAAGGCGGAATTATTTTGAGTACTGTCTCGTTGTCAAAGCAACTTCTTCCATCAGAGGAACTGAATCTAGGTCACATCAATGGAGCAGTTGTGGAGCGCGAAGAGGCTGGCCTCTATTGCCGACGTCTCTCCTCATCATGGCGTTTCTTATTATATGGTGGAGCAGATTAGAGATGTATCATCTAGTCAGTTGGGCCTTGCTTTCCTTTAAATCAATAAATTTAAGAGTAATGCGGCGCCACCTGCTAGCTGCTCGATCCTGTTTGTAGAGTCGATAGTTCCTATACATGGGCCTGAGGTACCAATACCTTCATGGATATATTTACCGTTAATGGTTCCAATGCATGTTCCGGCAGTGCCAATCCCACGGTGGATGTATTTCCCCATCTGTATTGTTGCGATACAACGGCCAGCGGTACCAAGCCCTTCATGCAACCACTTTTCACCTTCAAGCGTAGCAACAATAGGTCCCGTCGTGTCGATTCCCCGGTGAACATATCTGCCATCAACTGTTCCGATGCGTTTCCCAGCAGTGCCAACTCCTTCGTGAATCCCTCGCATTCGTAATTCCTCCTCGCGTGCCATATAGTAGGAAATAGCTTCATTGACATTTCTAGTTACTACATTACTTCTAAATTGGTTGAGAATCAAGGTAGAAGATAGATAGATCGTCTTCTCTACGCTCTTACTTGTCTACTATGGATTGAAACGTGTGGGTAGACGTAGAATGCTTAGTGGTTCTGGGCCTGATCGATTGCAGGGCGTGGAACGTCACAGAGAGTATATGGAGTTGTCATTTGAGCAGTTAGCCAAATGCGCTGATCACTGTGGGGAACATCATCGCGCTCAATGTGCTCTAAACATATACAGAGAAAGATAGTTTTTGTGAAGTATCATCTTCTCTTGCGCCTTTTGATAAAAGTCAACTACTTTAGGACTGCGCATTGCCTCACGGAAGAATCTTACTTTGAGAGGAGAGGATGCCTCATGGGAAATCTTACTCTCTTGAGTTTTTCCGAGCCGTTGACTCATGGGATATGGGTCATTGACTCAGGGAATATCTTACTCTCTGAACCATCTGCTCTGCAAGCCTGAATGCCAGAACTAGCAGGGAGTCTGAGGGGCAGTGCTCCTCAGCGGGGGTCCAGGGGGCTGGCCCCCTAGCCTCAGCGGAGCGCGCCGACAGCCCTAGCGCGGAGAGATGGAGAGAGGTTCGGAGAGAGGAAGAGAACGCATCGCAATGCATGGTTCTCTTCCTCTCTCTGAGCATCAGGAGACTCCGACGACGATCTCAGCACGCAGCTCTGGGGCCGGGGATTGCCCGTTCACCACCTCCTCACCCCATTGGTCTTCAAAGGTGACCAGGAGGCGCGCACGCAGCTTGCCCAGACCCCTCTGTAACGTTCGGACTTGGGTGGGCCGATAGCGTCCTGGATAGAGGCGCTGCAACTCACGGAAGATCTCTACGCCGGTGAGGTCTGGCTTAGCAAGCATCCAGGTGGTGATCTCGTCCCCGAGACCCTCGAACGGGTCCTTGCGCGTGCGCCAATCATGAGGCCGCCCCGTTTTTTGATATTTTTTCTTCCGCTCCCTTTTGAGCAGTGAGGGAGGTGTCCCAGGAATGGCATCAGCAGGGACCTTTTCTGAGGTCACGAGCTGCACAGAAAACTGGAGCGTAGCAGTGGGACTCGTGGCTTCGAGAGACACGGCATGCCGCCAAAGCGCCTTCTGTAAGTGTTCGAGTTGCGAGAGCAAGCGCAGAGGGTCCAGCACCTCGGTGATCCGAAGCAACTCGTGCTGCTTGCTGGCAGACACGACCCCAGAGGCAAGCAGTCGCTGCATCGGGGTTTGCGCTTGATCGTAGGTGCGGCGCACCTTGCTGCCCTCTCGCTCTTTCGTCTGAAGTTTCATAGAGTGTAAATTACAAAATTTCATGTCGTAATTTCTTGATAATTCCGTGTCGTATTGAGGCTTTGAACCCCTTGTCTCAAACGAGGAGAGCGGGAAGCAGAGATGCGATCATGAGCCAGATAGCTTCTTTGCTTCTCTGACATAGCGGTAGAGTGTCGAGCGGGAGATCCCGAGAGTTGAGCAAATATCATCAATGGAGTGTTTTGCATCTTCGACTAGGCGCAGAGCCAAAGCCACCTTCCCATCTGTTGGAAGTTTTCTGGGCCTGCCTCCTACACGTCCTCTGGCCCTGGCTGCTGCGAGTCCCGCATTGGTTCGCTCACGAATGAGGTCGCGCTCAAATTCGGCCAGTGCTCCCATGAGGTGAAAGATCAACTTGCCGCCGGGCGTAGTTGTGTCAATCTTCTCCGTGATGCTCACAAAATCAACCCCTCGATCTTTGAGGAGGTTGAGGATCTCGATGAGATCTTTGAGCGAACGCCCCAAGCGGTCGAGCTTCCAGACAATCACGGTATCCCCCGACCGCGCAAAGGCGAGAAGTTGTTCCAATCCCTTGCGCTCAAACTTTGCCCCAGTCATGACATCGCTGAAATATTTTTCGCAGCCCGCTTCTTTCAAAGCGTCTCTCTGGAGTGCTTCATTTTGCTCGTGTTTGGAAACTCGAATATAGCCAATCTTCACTGAACCATACAACCTCTGCTGTTTGTGTCACTTACTCATGAAAGTGAGAAGGTTTTGACATTTTGATTTTGACATAAGTTTTGACATAGGTCAAGCATACATGCTGGGCTGTGTGTGAGCGCTTGAGACGGTATGTCAGAAAACGGCCGTTTTTGCTACTCTTCAATATCCTTCGGAAACGGTCGATTTCGAGACTCATCAATGGCCGTTTTCGAGACTCAGGAAACAGCCATTGATGAGACGTCTCTTTCTGCCTCTCATTGCGGGGCACTCTGTTTGTCAGCTCCCTCTTTTCTGTGCTATACTCATCGCTGTTGGGTGATCGGACAAGACGCACACCATCTGTCAGGGAGGAGCCGCCGCAAAGGATCTATGCCAAAACCATCAAAGCATGCCCTTCTCTGGTCAGAAGAGCATCAGAGCTATGACCTTCACATCAATGGGCAACTCCACCACTCGTTTCGTCCACACGATGAGTCAGCATGGCTCGCCTGGGTGCATGAGCACACGACCGTGGCGTTTCAAGGGCAAGCAGGCCACCTCAGTCTCGTCAAAGAAGCGCGGCCTCGCGGATCGAGCTATTGGTATGCCTATCGCCGGCAGGCTGGACGCACCCAGAAGCGCTACCTGGGACCCACAGCCCGGCTGACGTTGGCTCACCTGGAGCAGATCGCCACCGAACTCACTCGCTCGTCATCCCCCTCTGCTCAGGCTCCGGTAGACAAAGCGCCGTTGTCCTCTGAGCAGCGGTCATCGCTGCTCTGCGCCAGGCTCTCTGCTCCCCGTCTGCCGAACTGGCTGGTCGAGCGCTCTCGCTTGCTCAGGGAACTGGATGCCGTGCGCGCGTACCCCTTGACGCTCGTCAGCGCCTCTGCTGGCAGTGGAAAGACTACGCTGCTCTCGGCCTGGATGGCTGCCGCACAGAGCGGAAGGGCAAGCGAGAGGAAGGCGCAGGGTATACAGGCACCCCAAACGGTTTGTGCCTGGCTCTCGCTTGACGCGCTGGATAGAGACCCGACTCGTTTCTGGACCTCGGTCATTGCGGCACTGCGAACCGCCTTGCCCACCGTTGGGCGGACCGCTCTCGCCTGGTTCCACTCGCCAGAGGCCCCTCCGATCTCGGCCATCCTGACGAACCTGCTCACTGAACTCGAGCAGATCAATCGGGACATGATCCTCATCCTGGACGACTATCAGGTGATCTCTGAGCAGAGCATCCAGGAAGCCATGCTCTTCTGGCTTGAGCATCTGCCCGCCAATGTGCACCAGGTGCTTGTCACCCGCAGCGATCCTGCCTTTCCCCTCTCCCGGTTGCGCATGCGTGGGCAATTGCTTGAGTTGCGCGACCAGGACCTGCGCTTTAGTCAGGCGGAAGCCAGCCGCTTTTTGGTGCAGGGCATGGGCCTGCCTCTCTCTGAAGAAGAGGTGGCGATCCTGCAGACGCGCACGGAGGGCTGGGTTGCCGGTCTGCAACTGGCAGCCCTCTCGCTGCGCAAGCGCGAAGATCGCTCGACGTTTGTCAAGGACTTTGCGGGCTCCCACCGCTATCTGCTCGATTATGTGCAACAAGACATTCTGGCGCAGTTGCCTGCCCCGCTGCAGGAGTTTTTGCTGCAAACAGCGATCTTGCCCCGCATGAATGCACCCATCTGCCAGGCGGTGACCGTGGGGCCTTCGCTGCAGGCCAGCCAGCAGATGTTAGAAGAGCTCGAACGAGCCAATCTCTTTGTAGTGCCCTTAGATGAGCAGCGGCAGTGGTATCGCTATCATGATCTCTTCCGAGAGGCCCTGCTGGCTCGGCTCTCGGCTACCCAGCCTGAGCGACTGCCTCAGTTCCACCTGCGGGCGGCTCGCTTTTATGAGGCACAGGGCGAGATGCGGGAGGCCATTGCCCATGCACTGGTGGCGCTGGATTTCCCCTACGCCGCGCGCCTGATGGAACGGGAAGCCCCCCGCCTCTGGTTGCACGGGGAAGCCCAGGCCGTGCAGAGCTGGATCGCGGCCCTGCCTGATGCCGTGTTGTGGCAGCATGCTCCCCTCGCCCTCAACGCGACGCTGCGCCTCATGGAATCCCTGCAGGAAGCGAGCGAAGTGTCCTATGTGAGAGCACAGACCCAGGTGGAGCACACGATAGCGCGCCTGGAAGCGATGCTGTACGCTCATGAGAGAGGGGCAGGCAGGTCTGAGGGAGAGCCAGCCCCAAAGGCGACGGAGCCAGCCGTGATCGGGCGGCGTCTGCACCTCCTGCGAGCCTTGATCGAGACGAGAGCGCTCCTCAGACGCGGCGACAAAGATCGCCTGTCACGGTTGGCCAGGGAGCTCGAAGCACTCGGTCAGGATGAGGAGATCGGTTGGAACATGATTGCGCACGCCATCGCCTTCTGGCTGACCGGGTTGTTTGAGCGTGAGGGGACCCTCTTGATCCCCAGGTTGCTGGAGGCGAAGCAGCAGGCGCAGCAGGCGGGAAATCTGCTGGCGAGCATCAGAGTGATGGAATGGTTGGCCTTTGCGTATCTGAGAGCCGGACAGTTTTCCCAGGTTGAGCGCGAGTGCCTGGAGGGGCTCGCCCTGATAGCGCAGAGCGGTGGGCGTACCATGTGGGAAGGCTATCTGCATCTCTTTCTGGCTCGCGCGTATTATGCCTGGAATCGGCTGGAAGAGGCCGTTGGCTCAATCCAGCAGACGCTGCGCATCGCGCAGGACTGGCAGCAGGCGGATCTGCTGGTAACGGGCAATTTACATGAAGCGTGGATCGAACTGGCACGAGGGGACCTGGCCGTCTCCTCCCGGTCACTGCAACAGGCGGAAGCCCTGATCCAGCAGGAGCGGCTCGCGCGTCATGCTTCCTGGATGGGTGTGCTACGCGTGCAGTACTGGCTGGCAGCAGGTGACCTGGAGGCGACACGTCACTGGGCGGAACACACGGCGTTCTCCCCACAAACGTGGGACCCCGAACACACAGAAGCCGTTCTCATGCTGGCGCGTGTGTACCTCGCGCGGCAGCAGTACATCCAGGCGCTCGAGGTCCTCGACGGCTTTCGCCAGCAGCTTGACCGGCCCGGGGATCTGCTGACCGTCATCGATTTCCTGGCGCTGCATGCCATAGCACTGCATCGCGCAGGAAAGAGAGCGCAAGCGGCAGGCGTCGCGGCTCGCCTGCTCGCGCTGACGCTGCCCCAGGGAAATATCCGGGTGTATCTGGATGCAGGGGAGCCCATGAAACACCTGCTCAAGACGCTGCTGGCAGGCTTGCAAGAGGGCGACCCCGGCACGCTGGCTGCTTCCCTTTCCAGACCCTCCCTGGTGGGAGTGCTCGCGGCCTTTGAGCAGGAGGAAGGCGGGTCCATGCCGGGAAGAAATGCCGTAGCTGCCACCACGCACAAGACTCTGCCACGCTCACAGCCGAACGCCGTCCAACCAGGGCTCATCGAGCCACTCTCGCGGCAGGAGCAACAGGTGTTGCGGTTGCTCGTCGCCGGGCGCACCTACGCTGAGATGGCACAGGCACTGATCGTCTCGATCCACACGATTAAAACGCAGGTCAGCAGTATCTATCGCAAGCTGGGCGTGAACCGGCGCGCCGAAGCGATCGCGGCTACTCGACAGTTCTCCCTCCTCTAACTCGATCGGTGCGCTCGTCGCAGCATGGATAGTGGGGAGACGGCAGCCCCTCACACACCCAACGATCACCCAACAGTGGGAAGACAATCAGCCGTCTCATCAGGAAGACGGGCGATGTCCCCCCCCTGCTGGCAGGCTATACTCTTTTGTGAGCAGGAGCCGAGCACACCACGAGGGCCTGAAAGGAGGCGCGTCGATGCAGATTGCGATCCGCATCAAAGGGCATCTGGACCAGAGCTGGCAACAGTGGCTGGAGGGACTGCAGATTGTGCATGAGTCCGATGGCACCTCTCGGCTTTGCGGCACGCTTCCCGATCAGCCAGCCCTCTATGGAGTGCTCAATAAAATCGATGGTTTAAGCTTGATGCTGCTCTCTCTCGACCGCAGCGAAACAGTGCAAAGTGAGGGCTCATGAGTTCTGATTATTGAGAAGAAGGAGGATAGAAAAGATATGAGTCAAATAGACATAAGAAATGGGCTGCAACGCCTGGGCCTCTTGCCAGTGGTGATTATTGTACTTACTGCGTATGCTGCGATCTACCACTTCTACCTAGCTTACTACCTGTTTGAGTGGATGGCTAGCGGTGCAAAAGCAGCACCGGGAGTGCAGATGTTGGCGATCCTGTTCATTCTCAATGGTCTGGGCTATCTGACACTGGTGAGCGCGCTCTACAGGCCCTCGCTCCAGCAGGTCGGCGCATCACGGGCTTTCTCCTGATAGGCTATACGGCCCTGACTATGATTCTGTGGTCTATCCTTGGGAACCGCAGTACCATGGGTCTGATGGACTATTCAGTGAATATTGTGGAAGGCGTGCTTCTCGTTCTCCTCCTGGTGAAGAGCTGGCAAGAGCGGCAGGGCCGGGGGCACGCAGCCTGATGCAACACTACAGGGAACGCTCGTGCGTTCCCTTGTCGGCCAAGCGCGGGAGCTGCACATATGCCACAGGCCAAGCGAGAACGCCGGGAGCGAACGGACAACTACCATTTGCTGCAACAATGGTGGCGAACACCAGAGCAACGCTTGTATGAGCAATCAAAGCATGGAAAGCAGAAGCTTTGAATTTTTCGGTGCATCAAGGGCCAAACAATGGTTCTTACTCGCACTCATTCACGAGAGAAAGGACGAACCCATGAAACTGACGACCATCACGCACGTCTCCGTCGACGGAGTGATGCAGGGGCTCGGCGGGTCGGATGAGGACCGCAGGGGTGGATTCGAGCGCGGTGGATGGGCCCTGCCGCTGTTCTACGGCGAGGCCACGGAGTTTCTCAACCAGGTCTTCCAGCGCGCCGACGCGTTCCTGTTCGGCCGGTGGACCTACGAGGTCTTCGCCGGCTCCTGGGGAGCAATCGCAGAGATGCGCGCCCTCCCCATCGGCGTGGCGTTGAACACCAAGCCCAAGTACGTGGCATCGACCACGCTCACCGAACCCCAATGGGCGGACACGATCGTCCTCTCCGGTGACCTCGCGGCCGCCGTCCGCGAGCTGAAAGCCAAGCCGGCGGGTGAGCTGCAGGTGCATGGCAGCGGCAGCCTGGTCCGCTGGCTGTTCGACAACCACCTGGTCGACGAGATCACCCTGCTCACCTATCCCGTGGTCATCGGCCAGGGCACGCGGCTCTTCCCCGCCACCGGCCCGGACGCAGCGCTTGAACTGGTCGACTTACGGTCCACCCCGCAGGGGGTAACGATCCAGGTCTACCGGCCCACCGGCCGCCCGCAGTATGCAACGGCCACGCCCGACCTGAAGCACGAGACATAGGTGCCGTAGTCAGTGAGAGATCAAGAGCTGAAGGGAGCGGCTGCAGCCCGGATCAGCGATGAGTTCCGGCCGGCGCGCAGGCCCTCCCCTCAACAGCATTTGGAGGAGCGCGTATGACCGAGCACACGAACTTCGATCGCATCTGGCAGGTTCCGGACACGCAGGTTGATACGGGCCGGATTCCCGGCTACGTGGCCGCGGTCCGCATTGGAGGCAGGGTGGAGGTCCGGGCAGGCGGCAGGACGGCCGTCGAGCCGGGCAGCCCGCCGATGAGCGGGGACATCCTGTTCCGGCTGGCCTCGAACACCAAGCCGATCGGTGCCGCCCTCACGCTCAGCCTGGTGCAGGACGGCACGATCGCGCTCGACGACGAGATCGCCCGCTGGCTGCCAGAGGCGGGAAGCCCGCGCGTCCTGGTGACCCCCGACGCGCCGCTCGACCACACCACCGAGGCGCTACGGCCGATCACGGTGCGGCACTTGCTGACCATGACCTCCGGCTGGGGTGCGGTCCTGGAGGAGACGCCGCTGCAGAAGACGATGATGGAGCGAGGCGTCTATCCCAGCCCGCTGACGCCTCAGATGTCCGGGGATGAGTTCGTGGCGAGGGTGGCTGGCCTCCCTCTGGCGTTCCAGCCTGGCGACGGCTGGCTGTACGACACCGGCATGGACATCCTGGGCGTGCTGCTGGCCCGGGCCACCGGGAAGGCGCTGTCAGAGCTGGTCGCCGAGCGCATCACCGGTCCCCTGGACATGACGTCCACGAGCTTCTGGACGCCCGATGCGAGCCGCCTGGCCGCGGCGTACACGCCCGGGCCCGACGGGCTCGAGCTGCTCGACCCACCGGATGGTCTCTTCGCCGCGCCACCCGCCTTCGAGGAGCTCAGCTCCGGGCTGGTGTCCACCGCAGCCGACGTCCTGCGCTTCTTCTGCGCCATGGCGGACGGCGGCGGACCCGTGCTGACCGCCGGCTCCGTGGCGCTCATGACGAGCGACGCACTGACGGACGCGCAGCGGCGGCAGGCGCTCCCCATCGTCGGTCCGGGAGGCAGCTGGGGGTTGGGAACAGGGGTGGACGTCGAAGCCGCCAGGCCGTGGATGGCGCCGGGGCGCTGGGGCTGGAACGGCGGCACGGGAACGACGGCGCGCGTCGATCCGCTGCGCGGGACTGTTGGCGTCCTCCTGACCCAGCGAGCGCTGAAGGGGGAGCCCCAGGACGGGTTCGACGACTTCTGGGCGGCGGTAGCGGCGGCGGCCTGACCGACGGCACCCCCCCTCGCGGAGGAGGGCAGGGTGGGGGGTCAAACCTCGCCAGCTGATGGGTGAGAGGAATGGGCAGTGACCCTGGCACCGCTCGCTTGCCAATTGGTACCGACATGGTAGTACTGCATTCTGCTGAAATTGCGACATCAGTATATTTTTATTCAGGAACAGGAACTGTATGGAACAGGTTTTTCTCATAAAGGTACCCCGAGAACCGTGTGAAATTATCAGCTAAGGATGAAAGAAATAAGGAACTCTTCAAATTGAAGCTCATTTCTGCAAATCGTTTTTGAAAACTACCAACGATGCAATGCTCCTCGTTGCTTTTCAAAAGCAAGTGTGCTCATTTGAAAGAAGTAACGCGGATCCAGAAAGGGTCCGCACCCGTAGTTCAATGAGGTTACCCTGATATGAAGGTGAAAATTACGACCAACATCTCGGTGGACGGCGTGATGCAGGGGTTAGGCGGACATGACGAGGATCGCCGCGGCGGCTTCGAACGCGGCGGATGGGTTCTTCCACTTGGTGACACCGAAGCCGGGGACCACATCAACAAGGTCTACGGCGGCGCGGCTGCGTTTCTGTTCGGCCGGCGAACGTACGAGATCTTCTCTCGCTCCTGGGGCAAGATAGCCGAAATGCGCACGCACCCAATCGGCGTCGCGTTGAACAGCAAGCCCAAGTATGTGGTATCAAACACGCTCACCGACTCGCAATGGGAGGGCACGGCCGTCCTGACCGACGACATCGCCGCGGCCGTCCGTGATCTGAAGGCGCGTCAAGACGGCGAACTGCTGGTGCCTGGTAGCGGTGTCCTCGTCCGATGGCTACTCGCCAACAACCTGATCGACGAGCTTGACCTGATCACCTATCCGATCATCATCGGCCAAGGCACACGGCTGTTCCCCGATTCTGGTCCGGATATCGCGCTTGATCTGCTCACTTCGCGGACCACTCCCCGGGGCATAACCATCCAGACCTATCGGCTTGCTGGGCCCCCGAAGTACGCAAAGTAACTACCCAGTGTGATCATTACGAGAAGGACCAGCATGAGAGAAAGGACGAACCCATGAAGCTGACGACCATCACGCAGGTCTCCGTTGACGGAGTGATGCAGGGGCCAGGCGCACCAGTACCTGGGATAGCCGAGCGCGGCGTATTCGAGCGCAGCGGATGGGCCCACTTCGATAACGAAGCTGGGACGGTCATGGACGAGATCTTTCAACGCGCCGACACGTTCTTGTTCGGCCGGCTGACCTACGAGATGTTCGCCGGCTCCTGGGGAACGTGGGACAATCCGGGCAATAGCCCAATCTGGACGGCGTTGCACACGAAGCCCAAGTACGTGGTATCGACCACGCTTACCGACCCGCAGTGGACGAACACGGCCGCCCTCTCCAGTAAGATTGCAACCGCCGTCCGCGAGTTGAAATCCCAGCCGGGACGCGAGCTGCAGGTGCATGGCAGCGGTGCCCTGTTCCGGTGGCTACTCGACAACGACCTTGTCGATGAGATCACCCTGTTCACCTTCCCCGTGGTCGTCGGTCAGGGCACGCGGCTCTTCCCCGATACCGGCCCGGACATTGCGCTTGATCTAGTCGAGTCGCGAGCCACACCCAGCGGGGTGACGATCCGGACCTATCGGCTTGCTGGGCGCCCGAAGTACGCAAAGTAGCTGCCCACAAGCAAGCGGTGCCAGGGTCACTGCCCAGTGTTCTCACCCACCACCTGGCGAGGTTTGGGGGGGTCTAGATAGAAGATCGTCTTCCGTCGATCATGGATGGGTGCGGGTGCAGCGAGACACTGGCGCCTGGTAGCCGAGCGCGGAGTGTCGTCGGCGGTGGTTGTAGTCCGCCTTCCAGTCGCTGATCACCGGGAGCGCGCGGAGCGGACCGGTCAGCCCCAGCCGTGGCAGGCTCGGCGGGCCCTCCGGCCCACCGCCGCGGCATGACCGCCCCGAACGCCGTCCCTGATCTCGAGTGGCGATCAGGGACGGCGTTCTCACGTCGCGGGAGACCCGGACTGCGAATCACGGGACGAGATACCGTCGCTGTCGGATCGCTCACAACCGGCGTAGCAGAAAGTCCTTTGACCTTCATCTGCGTCAGGTGAGTTAGTAAGAATGAACATCATTGATTGTTGTCGTTTGAATCAATTAAATTCGTTTTCGCGACTCATATAAATTCTCGCGAATCGCGTAGGTGTGCTCTGGAAGAGAGTTTAGGTAGTTCACCGTAGAGTGATCCTGCCTCATAAATTTTCCAAGCAGCATTGAACCGTTTTTCTCGAACGCTGACTGACCTGGCAAAAGAAAAACGCATCGTTTTTGACTCATAACCGTTCATATGGTGGAATGAAGACGCTCCTGAGGAGGCATCAAGGAGTGATATGCGCGAAGCTGACATGAAGTGTCAGGTAGCTGTTCGCTTGCTTTCTCCACCGCTTGGCCATATTCTCCTACCAACTGCTTCCGGCTTGCCTTTTCGCGGAGGGGAGAGGGGCAGGCCAAAGCCTCATCCAGGTTGCCCCTTGTACACACTCATGCAGGTATGGTACACTGGGAACGGAACGTTGGAGCAGAACCGGTCTTTTGCTGCAAATCGACCACAACCGTCATCCCTGGAGAGCCTTGCTGAGGTGTTCTCCTCTGGTCTGGCTGCTGCGTCCTGGGCAGGCATCGTTGCCCCTCGATCGACTGCGGGAGAGGAGAGGCGTGCCGCCTTCCCACAAGCAGCAGGCCTGTTGAGCATTGTCCGAAGAGCCAGTGCCTGGGAAGGTGACGAGCATAACCATGCCGTTTGACACCTCGGTGGTCTGTCCCGTGCTCATCGGTCGCGAGGCCTCCCTGGCCTCCTTTGTGCGCGTGTTTGAGCAGGTCAAGAGCGGGCAGGGGCACACGGTGCTGGTGTCAGGGGAAGCCGGCATCGGCAAATCGCGCCTGGCGGCCGAAGCGAGCGCGCGCCTGGGGCCGCAGCAGGCGTGCTTCCTGCAAGGGGTCTGCTGCGAGCAGGACCGCGCGCTGCCCTTTGCGCCGCTGGTGGACCTGGTGCGCAGCCTGCTGCTCTCGGGCTCGCGTGAAGCGTTCCTCCCGCGCCTGGTGCCCTTTGCGCCCGAACTGATCAAACTGGTGCCCGACCTCGCCCTCTTCCTGCCGGAGGTCTCGCCCGCGCCGCTGCTTGCGCCCGAGCAGGAGAAACGCCGCTGCTTTGCCACCCTGACCCACTGTTTGCTGAGGCTGGCCGAGCCACGCCCCCTGCTACTCGTCATCGAAGACCTGCAGTGGAGCGATGACACCAGTCTCGAGTTCCTGCTCGGCCTCACCCGCCAGCTGCGCTCGCGCCCGCTCCTGCTGCTGCTCACCTATCGCCGCGAGGAGGTCCACCCGGCACTGGCGCACTTCCTGTCTGCGCTGGACAGGGGAAGGGTGGCGCTGGAATGCTCCCTTTCCCCCTTGAGCATGGAAGAAGTCCACGCCATGCTGCGGGCCATATTTCAGTTGAAGAAACCGGTGCGCCGTGACTTCCTGGAGGCGCTCTATCAGCTGACCGAGGGCAATCCCTTTTTCGTCGAAGAGGTGGTGAAATCGCTGCTGGCCTCCGGGGACATCTACTTCAGCGAGGGCACCTGGGATCGCAAGCCGCTCGCTGAGTTGCATATTCCCCGCAGCATCCAAGATGCCGTCCAGCAGCGCCTCCGCCTGTTGCCTGAGGAGGCGCGGGAGACGCTGGAACTGGCGGCGGTGGTGGGCCGACACGTGGATGTCGCCCTCCTGCAGGACTTGACCGGTCGTCCGGAGGCTGAGCTGCTCGCCGTGCTGGACACCTTGATCGCGGCGCAGCTCCTGGTGCAAACTGAGGCCTCGCAGGTGGCTTTCCGCCACACCCTCACCCGCGCCGCCGCGTACCAGGGGCTCCTGGCCCAGAAGCGCAAAGCGCTCCATTGGCGCGTTGCACAGCGGATCGAGCGCCTCTACGCTTCCACAAGGGAGGCGCATCTCGCGGAGCTGGCCTATCACTGGTACCAGGCAGAGGCGTGGACCGAGGCACTCTCCTCCGCCCAGCGCATCGGGGAACAGGCGCTGGCGCTCGACGCGCCCCGTGCGGCGGTGGAGCAGTTGACCCGCGCGCTGCTGGCGGCCAGCCATCTGCCGGGCTCCAACCCACTCCCGCTCTACCGTGCGCGGGGCGCGGCTTATGAACACCTGGGCGCCTGTGAGGAGGCCCAGCGTGATTACGAGCAGGCCATCCAACTCGCCCGGACGATGGGGGAGCCGCAGGAGGAGTGGCAGAGCCTGAAGAGGCTCGTCTCGTTGTGGGCCAATTACACCGATCTGCGGTGTGGCGACCTCTGCCAGCGGCTCGTGGACCTGGCACAGGTGCTCGATGACCCGCTGAAAGTGGCCCTCTCCCAGAACCTGCTGGGCAACTGGTTGGTCTGTTCCAATCATCCGCAAGCGGGCCTGGCCCTGCACGAGCAAGCCTTGCCGCTGGTGCAACAGTACGGAGAGAGCCGGCAGGTGGTGACGACGCTCCAGTTGCTCGGGCAGGCGGCGGACTCTGCTGGGCAGCGACGCCGGGCGGTGCTCTCCTTTGACCAGGCCATTGCGCTCTCACGCTCCATCGGCCATCGACGAGGCGTAGCCGTCAGCCTGGGGTATCGCGGCTTAGCCACGAGCCCGGCGTTCCATGAAACGGTCGAGAGCGCAGGCGGCACCCTGGCTGCCTGTCAGCGGGATCTGGAGGAAGCACGGCGCCTGTACGACGACATCGAGCGGCCGATTGGGCAAGCCTTCGTTCACTTCTCGACGAGCCAGGTGCTCGTCTCCTTTGGCAGGCTTGGGGAGGGGTTCAGCCATGCGCGCCTGGCGCTCTCGATCGCCACCCAGATCGAGAATCGGAAATTGATGGCGGCCTCCTATGGGAGTCTGGGCGAGGCACATCTGGTGCTGCTCGATCCCAGCGGGGCCATTGCGCAGCTGCAAACCGGGCTGACGCTCGCGCGCCACATCGGGGCAGCGGACCTGCTGGTGTATCTCGTGGTGGCCCTGGTGCGGGCCTTGCTCCTGGGTGGGGAACTCTCACGAGCAGCAACGCTCCTGGCGCAGTTTCTGCCACCCGATCAGGCCCCGCGCTCGCTCCAGGAGCGGCGTGCGGCCTGGGTGCGTGGCGAACTCGCCCTCGCCCAGCGCCGGCCGGCGCTGGCCCTGCGCCTGGCGGAGGACCTGCTGGCCTCGGCCCCAGGCTCGGCCCCGCGGGCCGAGGGACAGCCCATCCCGGCGCTCTTGCACCTGCGCGGCGAGGCCCTGGGTGCCCTGGGTCAGCTGGAGCAGGCCATCGCTGCTCTGGAGGAGGCCAGGCGCGGGGCACAAGAGCAGGGAGCTCTCCCCCTGCTGTGGCCGATTCAGCGCGCGCTTGGGCGCCTCTACGCGCGAGCAGAGCAGAAGCCGCTGGCGCACCAGGCCTTTGCGGCGGCACGGGAAGGGATCGCGATTCTTTCGGCCTCCCTCGAGGAGGCCGAGCTGCGCGACCGCTTTGTGCAGGCCGCGCTGGCCACCTTGCCCAGGGAGCGGCCCCTCACCCCCCGGCAAGCCGCCAGGCGCGCCTGTGGGGGACTCAGCGAGCGGGAACACACGATTGCGCGGCTCATCGGAGAGGGAAGTACGAATCGCGAGATCGCCGAGGCCTGCAGCATCAGCCAGCGCACGGTCGAAACCCACCTCGGGCGCATCTACGCCAAACTGGGCCTGCGCAGCCGCGCCCAACTCGCTGCCTGGGTGGTGGAAACCATGCGGGAACTCCCCTCCCACTCTTGAGACGGCCTATCGAGGCGCGCAGGACCGGTTGACGCGTCGTGGACCCACCGTGGCCGATCAGGAGTGCTCACCCATGTATGTGGGGAGGGGCAGGTTTCCCGTGAGCCGATCCATTGGCGCGAGCCGCGAGCAATCGAGCCGCTGGCTGTGCCATTCCTGTTGGCGATCCCGTCGGGATGTCGTGAACGTTCCTCTCTCGACCGCCGTTTCTCCATCCAAAAATGGACGTACCGCTGCCACCCCTGGTCAGAAAAGGTACGTACCCCTGGCCCAAAAATATACGTACCCCTGTGGAAAAAATGACGTAGTTCTACGGACAGTACTGGCACACAAAAGCGGGTATACTTCCTCTAAAGCGTCTTGCGTCGCTTCGGTGGAAGCCCCGGCGTCGTCCTGGCCCCCGCCGCACAGCACGCGCCGGTGGAGCAGCACATGTATGGAATGTTCTCGCGCCTCCAGCCCAAAGCGGGCCAGCACCAGGCCGTGCTCGACCGGCTGTTTCGCTGGGAGCAAGAGCACCTGCCCACCGCGCGCGGCTATGTCAGGGGCTACGTCTTCGAGCCGGCCTCTGGAGCGGGAACTGGGCCGGTGGACATCCTGCTCATCGTGGTCTTTGACTCGCAGGCCAGTTATACCCGCCATCGCGACGACCCGCATCAAACCCGCTGGGAGCGGCAGCTCGCGGACCTGGTCGAGCACGCCCCACAGTGGCACGAAGGCGAGTTCACCGAACTGTTCGCACAGCCGCGCGGCTTATAAGTGGGCCCAGCCGCTAGACATGCGTGTCGTCTCTCGTGCCTGTGTGTGTCTGGTCGGTGTCAGGCTTGCCTGTCAGGTCTGCACCCAGGGAGCAGACCGTCAGTTTGTTGGTAAGGCGGCGCCTCGACGCCGCAGATTTGAGGTCAACTTCGGTATAATCATGAGCAGCGCGCAGGCTGATCGCCGTGTGACACAATTGATGGAGATCCCAGTCAGGGGTATAACCTTTCCAGAGGGTGTCGACCTGCCGGTAGGAGAGACGCGCGGAGCCATCGGCGTCCAGATCAGCACGTCGAGGCAGATGAGCTTTGCGATGCGTCACGAAGAGCGGTCCCGATGTTGGGTATCTACGCGTTGCCAGATACTTGTCCAGGAGGGCCCTGACGGCACGAGAGAAGAACATTTCGCGGGGGCGCTCGCCTTGATGAAGAAGAAGCGAGCGTTCGGACCAGGAAATGTCGTCGATGTCGATGAAGAGGGCTTCTTGACAGCGCAGGCCCCCATCATAGATCAGCCAGAAGGGAGCGCGATCGCGCCGGTCCTCAATCGTGCGCAACACCGACTCGACCTTTTGCACGTCCAGGGCCCGAGCAGCCCGTTTCCCCTCTGGTTTCCATTAAAACGGGAAAGGAGAGCCCGAAGAGAGAAGGTCGGCGAAATTTTGATTGTTGGCCGCTGCGGCCAACATATGGTCGTGGTCATACATATGCGTACTTCATAAGTAAGAGGAGAAGCCACAACAGAATCGCTTGTTGTGTTACTACGGACCCATCTAAAAAAGGAGATGACAGCAGCATGGCTACTTACCCAGACGGTACCCTCTTAAAAGCCAGCGGCCCCAACGTTGATCGGATGGAAGGAGGTCAGCGTAGGTGGATCCCAGACCCCCCAACCTTCACCTGTATGGGACTCTCCGGGAGTGCCATCCAAACGATATCGGACAGTGAGTGGAATCAAATCCCAAAAGGAGCAGCCTATCCCTCACGGGCAGACGGCACTTTATTGCAGGGGAGCGGTCCTGCCGTCTACGTCATGGCGGCATGCCAGCGGCACTTGATTCCCGATCCTGATACCTTCAACGCCCACGGGTATAATTGGAATGCCATTCAACGCGTCTCAGACGCCGACTTGGCTGCTATTCCAGAAGGAGCACCGCTTCCTTCAGTGGGTCCACGTCTGAGCGATTGGATGACGGTGAACGCATCTGTCATAAAGAATCTTCCCTTGTGGCAGATTGCCTTACCCGGTTCTCATGATTCGGGAACCTATGGGTATTTCGGGGTGCCTACCCCGTGGACGAAAGCACAGGGCCTAAGCATAGGCGACCAACTTGTCTATGGGATTCGGTATTTCGACTTGCGTTTTGAGTCACTAGGGGGCGGCAGTTATGCTGTCGAACATGGGGGCTATACTTGCGATGTGACACTAGAGGCTGTGCTCCATGATATCAAGACGTTCTTAGAGTACCCAGGAAGCGCAGGTGAAATTCTCATCGTGGAGTTGCGATGGAGTAAGTCCAGCCTCGACGAGGAGAAGCTCTTAGTGAGCAAAATCTGTAATGAGTGTGGCAGAGAGCGCATCATCACGAAACAAACCATCGAGGCAATCAATGGGAAAACCGGCTCCACGAAGAAATTCCCAGCCCATTGTACCCCTGGCGAACTGTGGGATGCTGGGAAAAAACAGGTGATCATCCTGTGGGCTGGTCAGGCTGGTATTATCCAGTGGAAGCAGGACCATGATGATGATCCGCAAAGCGATGCGAGATATATTTGGGCAGGCGATCCAAACTTGGATCTAGAGAGCAAGTACATTCAAGTCAGCAGGGCTGAGAACTATCCAACCGCATGGACTCCGGCTGAACTCATAGGTGGACGAACTCGTGATCTCAGGTGGTGGGCGGAGAGTTGTAAAACGATACAGGACGAGTCCCAGACGCGATATTGGTGGCGGTTAGGGGTTCATCTGACACCGGGAACTGAGAATGCCGGTATGCCACTCGCCCTTCTTGCAGAAGCGTCCCTGCCAACCGTTTTAGAAAAGCTGAGGGGAGACTGGAAAAGGGCACCCTGGAATATTGTCAGCACCGATCTTTTTGAGACGACGCAGTATGTCGACTTTGTACAGGCGGTCATCCAGCTCAACGGCCAGTACCAATACTAACCGAAAATCAGCTAGGATCTCCTGCCGATTGATAGTGGTGGCGAATTCAAAAATCGTGCTGGAATCAGCCAGGAAAAATTTACGAGTACGCTCGTTTTGGCAATTCGCCACCAATGAGTCATGCGCCAGAGTCCACTGAGACGAACTAAATAGGGAATCGAATTGCCAAAACGAGAAAAGATGAGCCATTGGCAGAAGTGTTTGATCACCGACTTGACCCGCGTGCGATGGCTCACACTATACCCATGTTCTTTGAGGAACGAGAGATAGCCTTCCACCACGGTGGCGGTGAGCTGGTCGGGCTGGAAGAGTTTGCTATGCCCAGGTCGGTTGGCAACTCATGCGGTGAATTGACGCAAGATACGCATGTAGGCATCAATGGTTGCTTCGTCGTCCCTGGTGAGGCAGGTCTGCTGATAGCTCAGTACCCACTCTTCATTTCCTGTGTTCGGAAAGGGAACGATGTTCGATGGCTCCGTCATTTGTCGTCATTTCCCCCGTAAAATTTTCTGCTGCGAGTTGTGCGTCCTCATTTGTTGGCATGCGAAACGCTTTCACGCCCGCGTGAGCATGAGCCGATTGACTCAGACAGGTCCATCCATCGGCAACTCGCAGCAGAAATCACCAAATCTGTACCGGAAATGCCTCGTCGCGCCGCCAACCCGAGTTTCCACGTTGTGAGCATGTGGTAAATGACCTGAAACCTGGGCGTTTTTTGCCCTGAAACCTGCACACTTGCCCCGAATCATGAGCAGAACCATCATCGACCGCTGACAATCTGCTTCTGGAGCGGATTGCCGTCCACCGTTTTTGTAAATTCGGGTGGAATACCAGTAGCGTCTCTCATGCCAAACCAGCACCGGCATAAGGGAATACAGTCAAGATTGGTTGGGCAGAGGATTTCCATCTTTCCCGTTTTCGACGAGAAGGTGGAAATTTCTCGCTCATACTCCTCGTGAATTTACAACTATCGAAGACCGTGATTGGCTCCGGGAGCCATACGAGCATCCGATACATCACGGTTGCTCAACATTCAGGGCAACTATGCAACATTCGGGTCAAAATGTGTCTATCTTTCAGGTCATTTACCAGCATGCTCACAACGTGGAAACTCGGGTTGGCGGAGAGCAGGCGCTTCCTCGCTCGCACGTTGTAGAAACGTTGATTTCCACTGATTCCATAACGGTGATTCCCTGCCAAAACTGGTTCGTTGTGGACGTTGTGGAATGCCTCTCTTGCGGTACAGATTTAGCCTCTTCTGCCACGAGTTTTCTGCTCCGAGTCAGTGGAGCCGGGAAACGAGAAAAAAGCAAGAGAGAAGCTGCTTGTAGGAGAAAATGGTCAGATGATGGAGGAAGTAAGCAGGCGGCTACCTTGCACTTCATGTCAGCGTCTCGCATTTCACCCCATCAAAGAGCATCTTTTCTGACCCATCAATTTTCGGGATCGATCACGTTTTTGCTTCTGCCACAACTTTCCATTCGCCCTCGTACTCAACCCATCGTGGCCCTGTATGGGTGCTACGACCACGTAGTTTCTCATGGTCACGGCAGACCACATGCTCCTTTTTGAGCACTCCTTTTCGTATGCTTCCACACTCTCTGCATTGCACATGAGCGACTGCTGATTGGGTAAAAAGGTGGACGTCTAGATCCAACACCTGGCCTGATCCAGGACACTTGAGAGATGCCTGCGCAGTTGTGCTTTCCCCTACCGGGTCGCGGGAAAGGGCTCGCTCGATGCGATCTCCCCTGGCTCGGCCTGCATCAGTGGTCGAAGGAGCGGAAGGCGTGACCTGGAGGTGTTTCCCATCAGGAGCCGGAGTGCTGAGCAACCGTTGCAATTCCAGCTCGCTTTGGGCTTTTGCGCGCGCCACTCGATTTTCCCCAGTTCGGGCTTCCATTTCCAAACGGGCTCGTTGATCGGGCTGTAACGCATGCTCGGTCAGGGCTTCAATGGTGAGAACGGTTTCGCCCTGACGCCAAAGAGCGTCAACGGTATCGACAAGCCAGTCGCCTAACACGCCCACACACCCCACACTCCATTCCCCAAACCAGCGCCAGCGCGCGAGCAGCGCGGGCACATCGACGGAAAGGGGAACATGCTCCAGTAAGCTTTTGAGAGCACCGACAAATTCTTCACACTCTTTCTGGGTATCCAGGTGATAGCGAGGAAACTGCTGATCCCGCATTCTCCGCACCACTTGACCAGAAAGATGACAATACTCATATACATCAAAATTCCCCACAAGCACATGCAGCACATTGGTTCGATTGGCCAGTGTTTTGAGCCAGTCCAGTTGCGCTGTGGGTTTGCGAACGGGATCGGGAGCCAGCAGGTGCTGTGCCTCATCGACAAAGACCACTTTCACCTTGAGGAGCGCGAGGGCATATTCTACGGCATTGCGCATCTGGAGCCATTCCGCAGGATCGCTGCTCTTTTTCCCTCGGTTGATGTAGAGTGGTAGATGTTTCGTCCGATCGCGAATGGCCGGATGGTGTTGAAGCTGGTCGAGCACCTGCTGGTAGTAATCCAGACGAGCAGCAGACCCCACATCTTCTGGCGATCCCTGCACAAGAACGCCTGGAACGACTGCCGGGTTGGTCTCGGCGGCACTGATCATCCGCACGACTTGTCCCATGATGGTCGATTTGCCGACCCCGCTCATCCCGTAGAGGTCAACCAGCGTGTAACTTCTGTACCCAGAAATGGCTCCCAGCAGAAACTGCTGGATTTCCTCCTGACGCGGGTGTTTCACTTTCAAGGTTCGAAAGTTTTCGAGCAGCTCGACGTTGGCAAGATCAATGGTTCGCATCAGTGATACACCTCATACGTTGGAATGGTGGACAAATCGACTTCGATCGGGGCCTGTTCAGGCTCTTGGGTCGCCTCCACCGGGCGAGACCAAAGCCCGAGCAAGGCTTCGCGTTGTGGCTGTTCTTCCAAATCCCGCAGGCGTTGGAGCTGCCACGCCTCATCCTGTTCCAGTTCGCGCAAGAACTCGGCCAGCAGTTTCCCGTTGAGGGTGACGCGTTTCAGATTGTGCTGGCGCAGGTGTTCGCGCCATTCCTCCAAAATGAGATTCCACTCGTGTTCAGAACGCCCGTGTACCTGGAGGAAGGCGTCGGCGATGCACTCGACCCACTGCCCATCAATGTAGGCATAGGCAAATCCCATATTGTAGGGTTCATAGCGCACCGGAACCGTTTGTCCGAAGACGGAAGGAGTGCGCATGCACTCATGCCAGTACTGTAAGCCATTCACGGTGATCCCCCGGCCCTGATGAATTTTCACCACCCCTGTACGGGTCGAGGGCCTGGTTTGGATCAAGAAGTCTTCTGAGTAGGGAATCAACATCTGTGTCCGGCTGCCTGCGCGCAGCATCCCTTGTGCGAAGGCTTCTCGTGGGCTTTGAAAGAGGGCAGGATGCTCCATCTGGTCATAAACTTCCAGACAATACTCGGCCAAGCGACGTGCAAAGGCGTCCAGGGTCCAGACGGCCAGTCGTCTGGGATCAACCTCATGAGTCACCTGGCGGGGAAGCTTGCTGGCCTGGGTATTGCCTCGAAGCTGGTTGAGCAATTCCGTGGTGGTGGTGCCAAACAGACGCTCAATCACCGACCCAAAGCGCGGCTGCCCAGGGGGCCGCTCCAGCTTGGTCACGAAGCAGCGCGTCAGCAAGGTCTCGAAATACACGCTCTGAAATTCTGGGCCGCGATCCACCACCAGCTCCTGGGGCAGTCGTCCAAAGTGTTTCACACACTGCCGAAACGCCATCATCACCGAGCGGTAGCTTGGCGGATCATAGGTCACATAGCTGGCCAGAATCCGGCGGCTGTAGGCATCAGTGAGAAACGTGGCCCAGGGCTTGGCCAGAGGTTTCCCCGTGATGGAGGACACCAGGTAGAGATCCAATTGCGTGTGATCCAGATGGGCTCGCTCAAAGGGACGCTGACCATGACGAGGGGTGGTTTGATCCAGGTACGCAAGGGCTGGTTCGAGCCCGTAGGCGGCGCGTTTTCCCCTCCGCTGTGCCACCACCTGGGCATCTTCAAAGGCGGCACGTTCTCGATAAAAGGTGCGCTCGCCGACGGGCGGGATCCCTCGCACTTTCGCTTCCTCTCGGTAGAGGCGGTACACGGCTGCCGCCCGTTTGGCGACAGGGGTAGCGTAGTGCGTGGTGAGATACTCTTTGAGCAACTCCTTGGAGGCATCGGGCACGCGAGGAGAACGGTTCCCGCGCTCGGCAACACGGTCGAGCAATCCAGTGTATCCGCAGCCCAGATTGGCCTCGGCCTGGCGGTACGCGGCTATCCAGTTTTGCACGGAGCGTCTCGTGACGGTGAGCACATCTCCGCGAGCATACGCCAGGATTTCCCGCCAGCGTTTGTTGGCAGCTTCCTGGCTTTTGGGAGAAGCTTTGGCGATGCGCTCACGTGCGGCGTCTGTGAGCGGCGAAGGGGTGGAGAAGGAAGCCTGCACAATCAGACCTGACGCTTGCATGTGGTGAAACTGCTCGACTGGGAGGGAGAAGGGTGCTCCCACTTCTGGACGCAGCAGCACCTGCGTGTCCTGCATGTCGATTTCCCACAGTCGCCCATCAATGATCAGCGGCGAGACAATGGCCAGATGGGGGTGGACATCACCCCTTGCCTGTCGTGCAGCTTCGACCTCCGAGGCTGATGCGTACAAAAAGACACGCTCCCAGTCCATCAGCGAGGTCGCCGTCAAATCGGTAAAAATGGACTGGGTAGTGAGCATGGCCCAGATAACATCAACTACGAGATCGGGGTGCGCCTGGAGAAGCGCGTCCACACTGATGCCTGGATACACGGCGAGAGCGTCCCGGACCTGTTGCTCTGCCTGCACAGAAACGGAAAAGGGATGGGTCCAGAAATTCTGGAGAAATTTCAGATTTTGGATGTACTGCGGGTGGTATTCACCAGAGGTACGCACCCGATAGGTGAGTCCCAATGCGCCTGCCGCTTGCTCGCCAGGAGGGCAGCGCCATCCTCCTCGTGGGTCGGGCTGATATCGCTCAGGCATGCGCTTGGCCAACCCTTCAAGGGCGTTCTCCGGCTTCCACTCCTCAAAGCCTGCTCCATTGCGGCGGATGACCAGGAAATCTGGGGTATGCCACGGCGAGGTCTTGTGACCTCTCAAAGAGTGGTAGTGAAGCTGGATGCGTGTCGGCTGGTCGTAGTACTCCAGCACATCATCATCGCGCTCCATCGCATAGATCGCCAAAAACTCCACCTGACTTTCAAACTGGATGGAGCAGCCCATTTTCACGGATGGATACCGTCCGCTCATATTCGAGGCCCGCCCACGCACCCGGCGAGCCGGAGGGGAGGTGCGAATACGTTGAATGACAGCCTCCGTCTCTGGACTGATCTTGTTGCGTTGACACCAGGTGGAAAATTTCTCATTCGTTAACATGAACTTTGCTCACACCTCCTGCGCCTGGTTTTTCGTAGACAGTTAGCTCTTGTAGGTGCGCAGGGTAGTGACCACTGCGCGAATCTGCTGGGCAACATCTTCCAATGCCTCATCTTGATCAGGCCATATAGTGATGGGTTTAGCACCAGTTGGCAGGATTTGCAGCTTGGCAAAAGGGGCGTCCTGCCAGTCCACTGGACGGAGCAGAATCGGGATCACACGCACCTTTCCTTGTTCGTGCATCTCCAGTGCTTTCTGCATCTCTTTGCCGTAACAATAGTCAGAATCCATGAAATTCGCGCTCACTAAGAGGAGTATGATACCAGCAGTGCTCAAGTGTTTCTCAATTTCGTGCTCCCACTCTTTCCCTGCCTGAATCTCTCGATCGTACCACACAACAATGTGACCGCGACGCTTCAAACCAGCGAGATGTTTGTCTATACGATCACGGAGGTCTCTGTCCTCGTGTGCGTAGCAGTAGAAAATCTTGACAGGTTGCAAAGTCCGCAAATAGGCAAGAAGAGTGAATATGCCCTGCGCGATAATGTCGGGCAGCGGCGATTGTAAGGGATTGTTGTCCAGGTGAAGCACTCGTAGAGCGGTAAGCTGGCCCATTTCCGCTGGCAATGTTCCGAGTTGGTTGCCGTCCAGGTGAAGCCCCAGCAGAGCAGTGAGTTGGCACACTGCCGCCGGTAGCGTGCTGAACTGGTTGTTGTCCAGGTGAAGTTCCCGCAGGGAGGTGAGCTGGCCTATTTCTGCTGGCAGCGTGCTAAGCTGGTTGCGGCTCAGGTGAAGCCTTTGTAGGGCAGTAAGCTGGCACACTGCTGCTGGCAGCGTGCTGAGCTGGTTGTTGTCCAGGGAAAGCTCCCGCAGAGCAGTGAGTTGGCCCATTTCCGCAGGCAAGGTGCTGAGCTGGTTCTCGATCAGGTTAAGCGATTGCAGCGATGTAAGGTTGCCCACTTCCGCAGGCAAGGTGCTGAGGTGACAACTGACCAGGTTAAGCGATTGCAGCGATGTAAGGTTGCCCACTTCCGCAGGCAAGGTGCCGAGTTGGTTCCCGCTCAGGGAAAGATCTTGCAGAGCCGAAAACTGCCATATCTCTGAGGGAATCTGGGCTAACCCTAATCTACAGGAATGCAGCTTGATTAGTCGTCCTTGCTCGTCATATTCACAACAACGCTCGTGTCCGTGAAATGGGAATGTACACCGTCCATCAGGGTTCCATCCTGGCAAGCGTTGTTGGAGCTGTTTCACAATCTCCTGATCGCGTGTCATAGCTGCTGTATGCCGCCTTTCCTCTCTAGAAGATTACGAGAGGTGTTATTGCTACATAGCATACCTGAGGTTGGAAAAAGAAGCAAGTGTTTGCCACATATCTTTTCGTTTTTGACTTGTATCTTTTCGCTGAATGAGGAAAAGCAAGCAGCAACCGAGATGTGACAATGAAAAAAGGGAGGAGTCGAACCCCAGGAAAAGATATGCGGCAGAGCATGCCTCTTTTGTTCGCTTTTGTTTATTATACCGTTGAAAATTTATGCATCAGGAGGGGAAAATTATTCGACAAACGACACTTGTGAGGTCTCTATGGCGAACATGCGATTTGTGCATGTGGCAGCAATTTCTGTTGAGGCGTTCGCGCCTCGCCCGGGGGGCACGCGATGAACCAATCCTTTCTTCCTCTTGACGACTTGCGGAAAAGAGTCGACGGCCTGGTGATCGAGCCAGGATCTGTCGAATACGCCGCCCTCTCGAAATTGAACAATGCGCGCTTCGATCACATTCAGCCCCAAGGAGTCGTCCTCTGCTCGACGCCAGCTGATGTGGTGGAGACCGTTGGTTTCATCCGAAGCCTGCGCCTTGAAACTGCGACGCGATGTGGGGGCCACTGCTTCGCGGGCCGCTCGTCGACGCCCGGACTGCTGATCGATGTGTCGGCACTCAACTCGGTCTCCCTGTCCAACGGGATCGCCAGCATTGGGGCCGGTGCCAGGCTTGGTGAGGTCTATAGCGCGCTGGGAGCCTCTGGCGTAACCATTCCTGGCGGGTCATGCCCGTCGGTCGGCGTTGCTGGACTCACGCTCGGCGGTGGTCTTGGCTGGCTTGGCCGCAAGTATGGGCTGACCTCAGACCACCTCGTTGGAGCACAGATCGTGGTGGCTGACGGTCGGATTCTCTCCTGCGATGAGGGGCACCACGCGGACTTGTTCTGGGCGCTGCGCGGCGCTGGGACCGGGCACTTCGGAGTGGTCGTCGAACTCCGCTTCCAGCCGCTCCCCGCCCCACCGGTCGCGACGATCTTCAGCTTGACATGGCCTTTTTCCCACGCTGCTCGGGTCGTGGACGCCTGGCTTGGGTGGGCAGGATTGGCTCCTGACGAAATTGCGGCCAGCCTCGATCTGCGAGCCAGCGAAGATCCCATGGAACCGCCGTCATGTGAAGTGTTTGGCATGAGCCTTGGGACTCGATCTGACACGGTGGAGTTGCTCGAGGCATTCACCGCCCGCCTGAACACCTCGCCAACCTCCACGCTCGTAGAGGAGATGACCTACCAGCAGGCCCTTCGGCACTGGGCCGATCGGGCCGACGAACGACTGGAGGCGCCACGCGCACCAAAAACCAAACGCCGCTATGAGGCCATCAAATCTGAATTCTTTGCGCGGCCCTTGCCCCCCGAAGCCGTCGTCGCCCTTGTCGACAATCTGACTGCAGAAAGAGTGCCGGGCTCGTTCCGCGAAGTCGACTGCTCTCCGTGGGGGGGCGCGTACAACCGCGTTCCGGCAGACGCCACCGCATTCGCGCATCGCGACGCGCGCTATTGGCTCAAGCACACCGCGGCCGTCGATGGTGACGCCGAGGCTCATGAGAAACTTGCTGCAGAACGGTGGGCGAGCCGCTCGTGGCAAACCGTACGAGGCTGGGGGACAGGCCACGTGTTTCCCAACTTCCCCGACCCCAATCTGGCTGATTGGGGGCACGCCTATTACGGAGCCAACTACGAACGCCTTCTTGAGTTAAAGCACCAATACGACCGCCACAACGTGTTCCACTTCCATCAGTCATTACCAACCACTCGGTAAACAGAGGAGGTCAAATGGCTCCATCTGTGCTCTCCATGTCGATGTCCTTCGATGGTACATCGCTGGCCCTAACGACGAACCTACCGGTAGTTTGTGGACTCGGGAAATCGGGCCTGATTTCTAGTATATATTCTGAGCAATTTGAACTTAGATCATCACTATTTGATGGGTTTAAAACGTGTCAAATTCCCTTGTCCACAAACTACCCCTACAGCGGCGGTCAGAAAAATTGAGCGACACATCGTGTCAGTCAACACACAGGAAACCGTGAGTTCCGCCAGGTATACTTGCTCCAATCTTGGAAGAGCGCAGGAGAAGATTCTTTGCAAAACGCAATCTCTTTAGAAGAGGCATCATATGAACACAGGAATCCTTAGACAGCAAATGGTTACCGCCCCCCTGGAGCAGCTAGTCAGAGCAAAAACTATTCCTCTCAAAATCGAAAAAGAGCGATCTATCATGGTCGCTCTCTGGTTCGTCATTGGCAGCGTCATGTTGATGATGACTGGCTTTGCGATCATCATTCCCATCTTTCCGCAGCGGCTACAAGCGTTAGGACTGGGAGCCGAAACCCTGGCATTGATGGAAGGTACTTTCGGTCTGGGGATGTTCCTGTTTAGCACTCCAATGGGGACATGGTCCAACCGTCTTGGTCGCAAACCGATCCTCTTCATTTCCCTGGCGGGGTTCATCTTCACCAATCTACTGCTCGCTATGGTCAATGTGGCGTGGCTTTTCATACCTATTCGCTTTATTGAGGGGGCTTTGCTTTCTGGCTTAACACCTGCCGCCCTGTCGATGGTTGGTGACACCATCCCACTTGACAAACAAGGACGCTGGATTGGCTTGCTCACCACAGCACAGGCAGTTGGCTTCGCACTGGGTCCTGGCATTGGCGGAGTGCTCTATGAAACCCTCGGTTTTGCCAGCCCCTTCTTGCTCTCGGCCGCCATCGCGCTCGTGGCCTCTCTCCTGGCAATCTTTATGGTGCCAGAAACGCTGCCCGAGCATGTACGACTTGAAGCCAAACAACACAAAGCCTATCGTGGGGGAAAGGTGCACAAGCCAGCTGAATTACGTTTCTCTCACCTGATCTCTCTTGTGGCTCCCTTCCTGCTGATCGATTTTGGGATGATCTTCACCTATCCATTCGTGTTCCCGCAGCTCCCCTTCTACTTCCAGAAGGTGCTGCACTACAGTACCATACAATATGGAATGGTATTTAGCACCTACGGCATGGCTCTGGCGGTCTTCCCGCTCTTCTTGGGACGCTTGAGTGAGATACTGCCGAAAAAGCCGCTCATCGTCATCGGCAGCCTGCTCTTCTCGGCTCTGATCGTGGCCATCTTAGTAACTTCCATCTATCCCCTCTTAATCGCCGGAGCAGCACTGGCGGGCCTTGGAAGTGCTCTGGTCGCGCCAGCACTGGGCAGCCTCTACTTGGGTACGACCACCGACGACAATCGTGGTCAGATCATGGGGATACGTGGTTCAGCTATCTCGCTGGCGGTGATGATTGGTCCGCTGGCTCAGGCTCTGGTTGGCCCCTTCACCGGCGCACAGTTTACCTTCGTTATCGGGGTTGCGCTCTCGCTGATCATGGCCCTAGTCGCCTTCTTGCTCTTGAAAAATACTCGATAGAGAACAAAGGCAAGCCCGGCAAGAGAGTACGATACAGACATGGAGTCAAGCCTTCCCTTCGCACACAGGCGGGCAAGAGAGACTTCGTTTTTTTGTACCATTTGGCTCAATCCTTTTGAAGATCGCTGTAGCGGTAGTTTGTTGCTTCGGGAAATCGCGCCTGATTCCAGGCGTACAATCTGAGCAATTTGAGCTTAGATCATCACTATTTGATGGGTTTAAAACGAGACAAAATCCCGAGTCCACAAACTACCGGTAAGTGGCTGTGTGTAAAGTGGTTTGAAACAGCTCTATAAGGGTATCAAGCGAAAAACCAAGAAATCTTATAAAGCTGCCTGTTGAGTGGATCGATGCTACCTTTACACACAGCCTCTCACACCCCTCACGCTCGTTCCTCCACATGGCTGGATCGCCTTGCATGTGCTTACAGACGTGTTGTTCGTGGTATGTCCACTCATCGCGGTACGGCAGTCGCTCAAAGAAGCATGGCGCACACTTGGCGGTCAGCGCGTGCCGTGGGTTGATTGCGCGTTAGGTGTGATCATTGGGCTGCTGATCTCCTATGGCTTTGAGGTGCTGTATAATGTTGTGGTGTATGCGCTGTGGCATGTGACCCCTGACTTCGGCTTCCCACAGTCTGCACAGGATGTGGTGCCATTCATACTGCTAGTGGTGATCGTTGGACCTCTGGGGGAGGAAGTGTTTTTCCGGGGGTATTTCGGGTCTCTCTTCAAAAAGCCATGGCTGTTCTTGTTGGTGTCCAGCGCGGTGTGGGTCGCTCTGCACGTTGACCCCGTGGCCTTCATCCCGTACTTGTGGACGGGGTTGTTCGGGTACCTGCGCATACACTTCAAGCCGTTCTACCCGTCGCTGGCACTGCACATACTGCTCAATGTGCTGACGTTGGTCTTGTTTTTCTGGACATGAGTAAGTCAGATTTCTTTCACGACCCGTCAAAATTTCACCCCCCCGCGACCCAAAAAACCCATTGGAGCAGAGAGTATACAGTTGCGAGACCGACAGACTTGGAAATGGGTATATATTGATAGCATGAGAGCGTTTCTTAACTGCGGGGGTAGGTTAAATGACGGAGGAGGTATTTTGCTACCCCTTTTCTTCACAACCCGTCAGAATTTTACCCCCGCAGACTAAAAACCCTATTGGAGAAACATACCCGAAGCCTTTTCTAAAGCAGCATCGACACCTCTTACTCATTTGAGGGGCTGTTAGTGTCGTCTGAGGAATTATCTTGTTGATTTTGATGTAGCTCATCATCTTCTGAAGTTTGAAAATCTTCTAGATCTTCTATATCCTCCCCAGCAGCAACAGAAGGAGGTAAAAACGGTTGCACCCGTCGGAGAAATTGCTGTTGCTGGTAGATCTGTCGACTTAATTCAGCGAAACCTCCGAAAGCATTGGCAATTTGTTGCATAGTTTTAGCTTGTTGCATTATTTCCTGAATTGTCCCAGAAGATGGGAACAAATTATTACTTGGATATAATAAAGGACTTGGGTATAAGTTTGAAAGTATCCGGTCCTCTCGCAGCTTTGCTTCCTGTATCCTATTCTCTCGTACCTCTTCAATTGTTCCTTTTTGCACCTGTAGTTCTAAGAACCCTTGTGCCTTCTTAAGGAAATTATCAAAATTATACATATAGAACAGAACATTAGCTTCCTCTAGCATCTCACGACGCAACTCTGCCCTTGGCCCTAGCGTTTTCCCATGTATTTGCTGCCACCAGTCTTCCTTGCCATCATCCCCCACAAGAATAATGGGTTGTTTTTCTTGTTTCGCATAATCAATTAACTGATACCACAGGATCACATCTCCATATTTATTTGCCGGATTACTTGAATCATCTTCTTGTTGCGCTAGCGCCTTGCTGGCTTGATCATTTTTTTGCTGTGATGGTTTCTTATTAGCATCCTTAAAACCAGGAGGCTTACCTTGCTTATACCGCTTCTCAAATTCAGCTGATAACTGAGTCAACTTCTCTTCAGAATATGGAGAGCCGATTCTTCCTTGTAAGAGCTTATCAAGCTGTTCAAGCATCACATCGTCGTGTTCCATTGGATCAGGATATTTAGCACGAGTCCGCTGTAGTTCTTCTTCTAAATCCTGCTTTGTTTGTTGAAAGATGGCTTGTATTTTTTCTAGATCTGCAAAAAAATGGCCTCGTTTCCCATACTTCTGTACTATCTCCCTTGTGAATTTATCCTCAACAAAAGTATCAAAGGCCTTAATCAGGCTAAAGATGCTGTTCTGCTCAGTGATGACAGTAGCACGACTTCTTGAGAATTCCAGGCCGACTTGATGGGGAATCCAGATACGTTGCTGTAAAGCCTCAATGACCTTAAGCAGATCATCGCGTGTGCTAGGGGTATAACGGTAGAGGTGTAACAAGACGTTGGTGTCAAAGACAAATGTGGCCTTTTGCCATAAACGAGAAAATTCCTCGTCTGATGGTCTATAATATTCCCTAAACAAATCACGCATGTTTTTTCCTTCAAAGATCATGAATGTAGTGCTAGTACTTGTAATGCCTGCTACTTTGCAATCGGCGACATCTCATATAGTATCACCCCTATCAGTGCGAATACAACGGCCTTCCCTCGCCGCCGTGATAGGAGCAGTCCCCGCTTTCTCCGCCTGACTGCGAATACGTCCCATCAACGCACTGGTTGATGAATCCATCACTAATGCTATGTTCCTTAATGCAGTAAGAAAACGGATTAGCCTGTAGAGCCAATCCACGCTGATTCCTCCATGTCTTTGTCATCATTGCATTTGAGGAATATAGCACTAAGCACCGTTATTCTGCTTATTTGCTATTGGAACTCCTTGTATAGTTCTAACAGTCACAGAATCTTCTGGGTTCTCTTGCCCATGGAAATGGTCAATCCCTCAATCAAAACGCCGAGTATGCTTTGTTTGTGCTTCTGGGCAATATGAACACAGATTGCTAGTCTGAACTCAAGTCACGCAACTCATTCTGAGCCTTCTCAAGGAAACGACTCGCCTCCGCAACATATACATCTAATTTCATGGCATTGAAAACAGAGAGGGCGTCTTGATAATGAGCTATGGCTTCCTCTACAGCTGTGAGCAAAAAGATTGAGCCGTCCACCCACCAGGATTTTGGACCGTGACACGGCTCGCATCTTCCACTATACTTACTGGTGTGAGAGAAT
>Ga0070717_10000211_pt1 | contig 40734 bp, 36 predicted proteins | sample LARL113metaG_FD_71366 | JGI IMG/M metagenome (GOLD analysis project Ga0070717, IMG submission 71366) | Corn, switchgrass and miscanthus rhizosphere microbial communities from Kellogg Biological Station, Michigan, USA - LAR L11-3 metaG | ecosystem: Host-associated > Plants > Roots > Rhizosphere ...
CACACCGTACAATCCAACGAGACCGCGCGTATCCAAAAATTGGAGGAGGCCTTGGGGACGTCGCTGCTGAAACGGCATGCTCGCGGAATCAACCTGACTCCGGCGGGCGAAGCGGCTTTCAAGCTGGCCCTTGGTCGCGGCGCCAAACTCCGGACGGGTGCAATCGAGACGTCATGGCCGCGCAACTACCGACGTGAATCTGCTTTTGATTAAGAGCGAGCGGCGGACGATTCGGACGGCGGAATGGGTTAACTCCTGACCCGAGCGGTCGTTTTTTCTCCGATAGCGGACGGCTCCACCCGTGGTAGGTTGCGAGGCTATGAAAATATCCCATATCCTCCAACGACTTCGCTCCGCCGAAGGGCGCCGTGTATCGGTGTTGCTCACAGGCGTGGCTCTCGCCTTGGGCGGTTGCGCTTCTGAACCGGAGTCCCATGTGGTCTCCGCCCCGCCGCCCGCGCCGGCCAATACGGTGGCGTCCTCGACAGGTGTGATGGTCCAGACGCCGGTCACCACGAGCGACGGCACGACGGCAACGGTTGCGACTACGCAGCCGGTCGTGATCACCCAGGCTCCGCCCGCTCCGCAATCCGAGCCGGTCCTCGAACAGCCCTCGCCCAAGCACGTTTGGATCCCCGGTTATTGGTCGTATCGGAATAGCCGTTACGTCTGGATTGCCGGACGTTGGGAACTGCCGCCCCGTAGCGACGCCGTTTGGGTCGCCCCTCACTACGAACGCGAGGCCAATGCCTACCGGTTTTACGAAGGTTATTGGAAGTAGTCCTGATTATTTGTCACAAGGAAACGAATACGCGAGAGACCGTCGGACGGTCTCTCGCTTTTTTTGTGCGGATACAGCAGACCACGTCTTCCGATTGAGGCTACACGCAATCCCGGCAATGGAGGGCGCACCTCCGTGTGCGCCTCGGCATCCGAAGCGAATGCCCGTGAAATCTACTCACGCCAGCGCGAGCGTACGGATGAATCGAAACGGTGGGGAGCGGGGTCCCCGCCCTGCCTCACCAGCCGATTATGGCAGATGCGATACTCCGCGCGCGCTCATTGCCGGCGTTGCCAACCGTGATGTGGCGCGCCACCATTTGGGAGGTCGGTTTCTGAAACCGGGAGGTGAGATTAAAATTACGCGCGGGTCCGGTTAGGATTATTATTAAATCCGGGGCGGGTTTGATCAAACGTCGCGAAGCACGTCTAATCGCTACACCCACTCCCAAGCCTTCAATCATTTCAGCCGTCCTTATGGGAATATAATTGTGTCGCCTGCGTGCCGAGGCGTTTCACGGCCTGCTTTACTGCGGTGTTTTGCTTCAGGTCTACGACGAGAAAAGAGCCGGGAAGCTCGATCAGGTCCTCCAAGGCGTAGACTAGATTTCTTTTCTGCCAGGCCTTGCGGCGATGGAAGTGAACGGCGACGACGTAAAACGGAACGTCGGGAAAGTAGTGAACTTTCTTTTGCAGAATATACGCATACTTGACCGAGTGGAAGCCGCTTAAGATTTCGTAGGCTTCCTCGGTCGTCTGAGTGGATAAATGGGCACAGCCAAACTCGTCGGGCAAAAGAAACTTTCTCCGCTCGTCGATTGCTTCCTGCATCGACGTATAAAAATGCTCACGATAGCCCATGTATTCACGAACTCGATCGGCTTCGCCCCGCCGAGCGAAGTAGCGTATGGCCACGTCGTAAGCCGCATGGCCATAAAAAGGATCTCCGGTCATGACCCGGCGCAGGACTTCCGTGCATTGCGGATCCTGATTTTCCGCCAAGGCGCGACCATAGTGAAACTGAGCTCGGCAGCTGTCCGGGCTGGCTTTATAATAATCGAGGTAGTGTTGCGACGCGGACTTTATGCCGTAGACGTCCTCGGATAAAAAGGCGAGGCGACGGAGGATAAAGGCACTGCGCTTGGTGCTTCGCCGAGACTTCGCCAGCTCGTTTTCATAGTGCTGCATCTTCCGTCGCGCATCCTCATGTTGAAGTCGCCAGCCGTGGCGCACCACCCGCAGCCAGATATTGTCGAAGCCGCTGACGACTGATTGGCGAGCCGCGCCAAAATAGCTGTCCGCGGCGCCGCTTTCGAGTGTGACCGTCGCGGGAGCGGGCGCACCAATCGAGGCCAATCGCTCCTGTAAACTCGGATGGGTGTCTTCCAACTCGGTCACTTCCGCCAGCGCTCTGCGCAGAAGACCATGGGCAAAGCCTGGATCGTTTCTGTAGCGGTCGAGGATTTTCAGAAGGTGCTCGAGGTAGCGAACCGAAGGGAAGTTATGCTGACGAACTTGATCTGCGAGGGAGGTGGCAAACTGTTCCGCGTGGATCTGCCCAGCGACCGCGATCTTGGTCAGGACCTTTGCATAATGATCGACGCCGAGGATCTCCGCTCCTGCTCGATCCGCTTCGCGTTCGTCGATTCGGGAGACCACCGAATGATAGATTCTCAATCGGATCAAATAGTCATTTGTCGTACGTTTATACAACGGACGGAAGAGCCTTATATATTTTTTATTAAGGACGCGATGAATGCTCTGTATAGAAAAATCGAGCCGTTGGCCCCAACGGCGGCCTTGGGTGTGTTTTTTCCAAACATGAGCGATCTCGTGAGCCAAAATGTTTTTGAACTCCTCGCGAGTCAGGCAGAAGAGCAAGGGCAGACCGATGTCCAATATATGCCGTGAGCCGAGGAGCCCAAAAACGCGCGGCTCGGAGTAGACCGAAGCATTGAAGTCCATCGAGAAATGTATTCGGCCAAACCGGGGCGCTTTGGTTTGGGATCGGACTTCTTTGATATCTTTCACCAGCAAAGGGTAGGCTTTGCGGTCCACCGAAATTCCCGTGGCCCGTCGGATGCGGAAGCTGACCGCCCAAATGAAAACGCCAGCCATCAGTGCCCCGGCAAGCCCGCTGGGGAAATTGAGCCACCAGGGACCGAGATGGAAACACAGAAGGGTGAATCCGGTCGCCGCCACCAGCAGAGGCCCGACGATCCAAAGTCCCAAGAGGATGTAACCTTTTCGAACGAACTGACGGTACTGTTTGAGCAGCTGCTCCGGCTCTCTTTTCGCCCGTGCTTCCAGTTCCAAGGCAAACGCCCGCTGCTCGAGGAACTGAAAGGAGTAATCTTTTTTCACGTGAGAGTAAGGGGCCAAACTGCCCAGCGATATATACCACGTCAATCTGCTAGCGCCCGGCTCGAATGGCCGATAAAAGTTGACAATAAAATTTGCCGGGCTCGGTCCCTTCCCAAGACACTGCCCGAGGTGGGTATAATCCGGGTGAGGTTTACCAACGGATCACCGCTATATACTCAAGCAGAGGAGAAAGGACGCTCAACGAAGCACGCGTCTAACCTTTGGGACGAAAGGAGGATTGGCGTTTCGTTCCCTCTCGCATGACTGCGACGACGGGCGTCGCGGTTGATCCTGGCCTCGTTCAGCGTGAACGTTTCTCGGATAAATGCACCGCGACCGGCTTGCCGCGGGAGCAAAGCGCGGCACGGTGTGGGAATGAATCGCCTTTCTCCCGCCGTTCTTGGGCTCGTGATCGCGAATATCGCCGTTTTTGTGGCGGGAATGCTGATACCGCAGGGGAACGAATGGTTGATTGCGAAAGGGGCCTTTTGGTTTCCGGACAATGCAAATTCGGCGGTCTGGCAGTTCGTGACCTACATGTTTCTACATGGAACCGTGGGGCATATTTTCTTCAATATGTTCGGTCTTGTTTCGTTTGGCGTGCTGCTCGAGCAGCAGTGGGGCACGCGTCGTTTCCTTCTTTTCTATTTCCTTTGCGGAATCGGCGCAGCTCTCATCCACCTGGGGGTCGAGCTGTATCATTTCCATATCCTGCAGGAGCGATTGGTAGCGCACGGACTCACGCCCGCTGATATTAACGCGTTGCTCGCTCGTTTCGACGAGGGCTTCCCCGGCGAGGAGCCGGTGAATCCGGACTTTGGAGAACTCTATAGAATCTATGCCGGGCCTATGTTGGGCGCGTCCGGCGCGATCTATGGCGTGCTCGTTGCTTTTGGTCTGCTTTATCCCAACGCAAGACTCGCGGTGATGTTTGTGCCCATTCCGGTCGCGGCGAAGATTGTGATTCCGGTCCTCCTTGCCCTCGATCTTCTCTCGGGTGTAACCGGCTTCTCTATTTTCGGCGGCGGGGTCGCTCACTTCGCCCATCTCGGAGGAGCTTTTATCGGTTTTATCCTGATGTTATTCTGGCGCAGAGGCAGAGGACAACGGCCCGACGAGCTGCCGACCACGACGGTGAGCTGATGTTGCGTATTTCGCTGGTCGATACCGTTTGCCTCGGTGGAAGAGAACCGCGGTGCTGGCCTGCGCCCTGAGTCTTGAAGCGGGTAGGGAATGACCTTCTGACAATCTGCACCCTCCACGCGCTGAGCCTACGTTACACTCAACCGGCCTCATGCATCGTGAGACGAAGCGCCCTCTCTGGGCGGCCAAATCGTGCCTTCCAATTCTTTGGGTAACTGTTTGGGATCCACCGGCCAAAAGCGCTTCAAGTCGAAGGGCTCGCCGGGCCCGAATTCATTTTCTGGCGCGCCGATCATCAGCCAAAGCACCTCCGCGTCGGTATCGTTGAAAACCTGCCGCATGGATTCAGGTCCCACTAGAACGCCACCGTGTTTAGGCACGGTGAGCGTTTCCTCGCCGACGCGAATTCGTCCGGTGCCCTCAAGGACAAAATAAAACTCTTCCGCTTTGACGTGCTTATGGAGCGTGTTCGCGCTCTTTGGCGGGAAGCGCCAAAGCCTCGCGCCTAAAATCTCGCTCTTGGTGTGCTCGAGCAGATCCGCAAATGGAATCTTCATTGGCTTCGCGGTTTTCCACGGAAGCTCTTCCGGCTTGATTAAAAAGTATCCGTTAATTGGATTCATGCTGAAAGCAGTGAGTTGGCTATTTTTACTGGTGGAAGTTGAGGAAATCCGTCCGAGAGAGGGAATAAAAAAAACACCGTACGCGACCGCCCGGTGGGAGGTGAAACACCAATGCCAAGCCATGCTGCTTCGTAGCGGAAGCGCTTTGGTTTCCGTGGGTCGACTGGCGCACGCTCCACTCAGGTCCCAAACACCCGAGGCTGCCGGGGGGGCGGTGATGGTGGCGGAATTGAGGTGGTGCCACTCTGGGCTACGCTCACTGTACTGGATAATCCACTACCGGTGACCGTCACGATAGCGCTGCGCGACGAGGTCGTGGTGTTGGCTGAGGCGTTGACCGTCAAGGTGCCGTTGTTTGATCCCGCCGCGGGCGCCCTCGAAGGGAGTTTTGAGGATATTTATAAGGCTACTTTGCCGATGGATTCAGCTACCTGAGCCACAGCGGAGTGATCGATCTGCGGGCCGCGAATCGGCGACTCTCGACCTGCTGACCGGCGCTTTTTTTATAATGGGCCTGGATGGGCTGGAATGCGATAGCACCGTCACGGGTATTGGCGACGGATCGGGGTTGCCGTATTGACGCCTCCGACGCAGCGGTAAATGAGAAGCTGGGCTCGTTGGCAACGAGCCCAACGCTTTATAATGATCTATTGGGTCGGGACTCATGCCAATCAAACGATCACTCTCGCGCGTCCGGTGGCGCTACTCCTTTTTTTCGCCCGCAACTCCGGCGCCTTGGCCGGTGACGCGAACCGGGTTTCGGTAGCTGGCTGGTTTGTCGCCCAGCGCCACGCCGCCGGTCAGCATGCCTTGCATCGCCTGACCGAAGAAGGTGTAGGGATACTTTGGTGACACCGCGCTGATGGTGTCCAGGCGTTGGCGGAGTTCGGCCGGCAATTCGAAGTCGAAAGCCCCTAAGTTGTCGTCCAACTGGGCGAGTTTGGTCGCGCCGAGAATCACGCTGGCCACGCCGGGGCGCGAAGCCACCCAGTTGAGCGCGACTTGGGCCATACTGCGGCCGAGTTCCTTCGCGACTTTTTCGAGCTCGGTCACGATCGCCCAGTTGCGTTCATTGAACTTCTCGAAGCCGGGATTGCCGGAACCCTTTAGCGTATTCAGGCGGCCACTACCTTGGCCCGAGGCGCCGCCTTCGGAGGGTCGGTATTTTCCGCTCAAGAGCCCGCTTGCGAGCGGACTCCAGACCATCGTGCCCAAGCCATTCGCTTGTCCGAAGGGGAGCAACTCGTCTTCGATCCCGCGCTCGACCAGCGAATATTCGAGCTGCAGGGCGCTGAGCCGCTCGTATCCGCGCCATTCCGCGATGGTCTGGGCGCGCGCGGCGTACCAAGCCGGAATATTCGAGAGGCCGACGTGCCGGACTTTTCCGGACCGGACCAGGTCATCGAACGTGCGCATCACTTCCTCGGCCGGCGTCACTTGGTCCCAGGCGTGCAAGAGATAGAGGTCCACGTAGTCGGTCCCCAGCCGCTTCAACGAGCCCTCGATAGAAGCGAGGATGTGCTTGCGCCCGTTGCCGCCGGCATTCGGATCTCCCGGCGTACCGTTGAAGGAAAACTTGGTCGCGATCACCGCGCGATCTCGCACCCCTGCGTCGCGCACAAAGTTTCCCAACCAGCGCTCGCTGTTTCCTCCGGTGTAGAGGTCGGCAGTGTCGAAAAAATTTCCGCCGGCTTCCAAATAGCGATCGAACAATTGGCGCGCGGCTTTTTCGTCCGCGCCCCAACCCCAGTCGGTGCCAAAGGTCATCGTGCCCAGCGCAAAGGTGGAAACGCGCAGTCCGGAATTTCCCAGAGTATAGTAGGTAGGTTTCATACAAGAAAACGGGTTCAATCGACGCTCTTCTAGCGCCGCGAGACTGTATCCGTCTGAGCCTTCGCCGTCTTGAACGTTCTTGCGCGCGTCGCTCCGTATTGTCCCGGTGACGCGCCGACCAAACGGCGAAAGTGACGGTGAAAATGACTCTGATCGGCAAACCCGACTTCGAACGCGACCGCGCTCGGGGTCCAACCCAGCGAGAGCAGTCGTTTCGCCGCTTCGATTCTGCGGTGAGTCAGCCAAGCATGCGGAGCCAAGCCGTAGGTGGCGCGAAACGCCCGACAGAGTTGCCAAGGGGACAGCCCCGCCGCACGCGCCAACTCGGCCAGCGAAAGATTTTCGCTGAGATTTTCCGCGAGACGATCGCGCACCTCGCGTACGACGCGACCGTGACTGCCTTTTTTCCCGCGGCGCGGACTTCCAGAAACCGCGGCCAGGCCACCGATGATCGCAGTGACGAGCGTCTCTTGTTCGAGCGCGCTGGCGGCGCGAAGAAAACGCCCAGGCAGCGCCGCCACCTCCTGCGCGAGGCGGTTGTCGGGAAGGACGGGCGACGGGAGAAACGGCAGGTCAATAGGACGCTCCTCCGCCGGTGCCCACGGCAGCATTCCCTCGACCGGCACCATCAAGACCCAGAATTCGGAGGATTGCGCTCGCGCGCATAAGTCGCGGGCCGCGTGCTGCTCGCCTGGATACACGGCTGAGACCGAGCCGATGGGGATGAAATGCCGTGCGCCGCGGTAGTGGTACTCGCCAGGCGTGTCGACGGAGAGACAGAGCTGATAATCGGGGTGGGCGTGACGTGCCGTTTCCATCGCGGGACCGGGACCGTAGCGATAGCGCTCCAGCGTCGTTCCGGCCACCGTCCAGGTGTCGATCTCCACGGTCGAAGTACGCATGCGGCCAGACCACGCGTTGGCCGCTCTCCGTCAATCCCGTTTGAGGCGCGCGCAGAAACGTCACGAGATGCTGGAGCAGTAAAGAAACCTATATTTCTCAATCCATTTAACCACTCATGAACGCTCATTGGCACTTATCCAGAAGCTGTGTTAGAAAAGCCAATACCATCTCCTTCACGCATGAGGTGAAAATTTAATTTAGCAGCTCATTATATTAGAGCATTTAGAGCCGCTTGGTCGCAAGCCGCGGGAGGCGCGGATTGGACGATAAGACCGTGGCAAGCGTGAATCCCTGCAACCGTTGAAGAGCCCGAAGCTGACTGGCTCAACCAAAGATTGCCGATGTCTTCTTCGGTTTGATCTTGTGGTGGTTCTCCGATCTTAGTGTTCTCTGAATCCAAACACCGGGGATCGTCGGGCTAGGGTCGTAATTCGAAGAGGAAAGGTCTGATCTTAGGTGGCTAACGTCATATGAATGTCCATCACTTGGAGCTGTTTTATTATGTGGCGCGACATGGCGGAATCAGTCGTGCGGTCCGGCATATTCCGTATGGGATCCAGCAGCCCGCGGTCAGCAGCCAGATTTTGCAGTTGGAGCAAGGGCTCGAGGTGAAACTTTTTGAGCGCAGTCCTTTTCAACTCACTGCTGAGGGGGAACAGCTCTTCGAGTTTGTTTCTCCCTTTTTCGATAATCTGGGAAACGTGGCGTCGCAATTGAGCAAGCGAGCGGCGACACAACTACGGATCGGCGCTTCGGAATTGGTATTGAGAGATCACCTGCCCCTGGTGATGCACCGGGTGAGAAAGAAACACCCCTGTATCCGCCTGGCCATGCATTCGGGTTTACAGCTCCAGCTCGAAACCGATTTGAGGGAGCATAAGCTCGATCTCGCGATCGTGACCGTCCTGCAGTCCCGGGTGGGCGCAGGTTTGCGCAAGGTGCCGTTCGTCCGCATGCCCCTGGTGTTGCTGGTGCATCGCGATTCGGAAATCACCGCGGCAGAAGAGCTCTGGGGGCGGCGCAAAATCGAAGAGCCCTTGATTTGCCTCCCGGCCTCCGAGGGCTCGTTTCAAAAGGGCCTAAAGCGGCTTAAGGTGGAATGGCAGCCTTCAATCGAGGCGAGCTCCCTCCAGCTGGTCACGTGGTATGTCGCCAATGGATACGGCATCGGGGTCAACGTGAACGTGCCCGACGTCGTGCAGCACTACGATGTGCGGGCGCTTCCCCTCGACGATTTTGATCCCGTTGAGATTGTCGGAATATGGAGGAGCCGGCCGTCCGCGCTTATTCGCACCGTATTGGAGGAGGCCAAAGCGTATTGCCATGAAAACTGGCCGACCTTGGCCTGCGATGAACCTATCGATGACTAAACGCCCGCTGTCTGCTCTGTTTGGGAGGTGTGGGGCGACCGCGTGAGCAAAGACGGTTGTCTAACGCGGGGCCACCAAGACGGTCAGGTTCGATTTTTTTATCCATTCGGCCTGAAAAAGGGGACGTTTTATTTTTATAAAACCCGCTTCCGGGTCATCAATAATCACGGCGTTTTCTTGTTCGAGTCCCAGGACCACGACCCAGTGAGCCGGCTTGGGTCCCCACTGGTTCCAAACATTGATCAAGGTTTCACCGACCACGCGTCCGCTCGGTACGATAGGCTGCGGGATCATGACAATCAAGGGGCGTCCTTTGTGGAGATTTTCCTGTAGGTCATCCATCGACCCTCGATAAGAAAACGCCTGTAGTCCCAGTTCGAGCGCGACGGCTTGCAGGTCGGCGGCGGTGGCGTTTTCTGGCATTTGCGCTCGTTTCTGGCGGAAGGTTTGAAGCGGGATATTCCAATAGGCTGCCACGGCGGCGAGACAGGCTGCACCGCAGGCGTAATGTTTGTCCTGTCGGATCGGAGGAACGCCGCTGACGTACACGCTCTTATCTTCAATCGCCAAGCCGTTGAATGGAGCGACCGATGCACAACCGCCTCCCAATATTATCAAAGAAATGAAACCCAGTTTAAGGGTGACTCTCATCGAAAAAGAGAAAGCCGCGCCGCCTCGCGTCGTCTGGCTAAGAAGTCGCGAGAAGTTGAGCATATTGGGATTCGACGTAGGCCCAGATCACGACTCCCGTCAGGATCACCCCCGCGGTCACCCCCAATATAATTTTGGTTCTTTTGGACGCGCCCGCTGCCTTTGGCGACGGCGATTGCCAATGCTTCTCCACCCGCTAACAAAAAACCCCGCCGCGTCCGGAAGCCGAGGCGACCGGACAAGGCGGGGCAATTCAAGTATCAGCTTATCGACTACGTTACAGACTAGTTGCCGTTCGCCTCGAAATGAGCCCAGGCGACGTTGCTGAGATAGTGAATATAATAATTCCCATTGATCCGCGGCGGCAGGCTATTGGCCCACTTGTTGGTGAAGTTGACCCCGTTGACTTCGACCAACTGCATATTCCAGGAGTTGATAAACGTGATGTTGCCCGACGTCACCCAGCAGAATTCACCGGTGCCATTTTGAACTTTGGGTAGGGTCGCGGCGACAGGACCCGAGCACGGAGTGCCAGGAGGAGGCGGCGGCGGAGTGGAGGTGCCGCCTTGAGCCACGCTGACCGTTGCGGTCAGGCCGCTGCCGGAGACCGTTACCGTGGCGCTGCGCGAAGCTGTGCCGGTGTTGGCGGAGGCATTCAACGTGAGCGTGCCGTTGTTTGACCCTGCGGCGGGCGCGACCGTCAGCCAGGATTGATTGGAAGCGGCGGTCCAGCTTAGGTTGGAAGTAACGCTGACCGTCCGACTCGCGGCCGCGGCATCGAGCGAGAGGGCGGTCGGGCTCACGGAAAGATGATTGGTGGGCGGGGGAGGAGGCGGAGGCGTGGCGCTCAGATTCGGTGCTTTGGCGATGGAATCACTCCGTACCAACTGACCCGATGGTTTAATCTGGCTGAGAGACCAGCCGCCGTCGGGACTGGCGCCGGCTATCAGGGCGGCCGATGACTCAGGAATATCGGCGACCGACCAATTGGCGTAGCTCACTTTATTCGCATCGAGGAAATTCCACCAGGTCTGGGTTTCCGCGGCGTTGACCGCTCCGTCTCCCGTCGCATCGGTGGTTCCATATTCAGTGACAAAGAGCGCGGCGCCGCGGCTCAGGGCCAGCTGTGCCTTGTCGCGGAGGAACTGCTTATGGGTATTGGCGTAGAAGTGCAGCGTATAAGCGATGTTGGTTCCACTCAGCGGATTGGCCGCGGCTTCATCCACTTCTTGGGACCAATTGCGCGTTCCGCAGATGATAATATTGTCCGGAGCAAACTGCCGGATCGAGCTGATCACCGCTTGATGATACGGTTTCAACACCGAAGCCCAGGAGACATTGAGTGGCTCGTTGAACGTCTCGAAGAGAACATTGGGAGAATTCCCGTAACGCCTTGCCATATCGGAGAAAAATCCCTGCGCCATCGCAGTGTTATCGCTCGCGGTGTGATCATGATAGTCGATCACGACATAAATCCCGAGTTGTATACAGGCGTCGACCACCGCGATGACCTTGTTTCTTTCCGCGGTGGGATTTGTGGCGTATCCACCCGAGTTGACCGCCATGGCCGCGCGCACCACCGTGATCTTCCAATCGTCCCTCAGCCATTTGATCGTATTGGCCGTCCAATATTTCGGTACCCACTGGCTCCAATAAAGAGACATTCCTCGGAGCTGGATCGGGGTCCCGGTTTGATCGACGATTTTATTTCCTTGGACGCGAAGTTTTCCGTATTTTTGAACCACGGTTTGAGTCTGGGTTTGCGCCTTCGCCGGGGGTACGCAAAAGCAGGATAAAAATGCTACTAATACAATGAATAGGCTGTGGGTAAAAACGTTTCTTTGGAGCTGAGAGAACGTGCGGAAGGGCTGATGGGAATCTATCATGACAGGGGTGAATTCGGCCAAAGACGGGGCGGGGTAGCCGCGGCTTGGACCAAGGAGGGTAGGGATAAGAATCGCGACGTGACCCGCCGCGATTTAGAGATCACACCATTCGGGATTTCTCTGATATCGCCAACAACGAATTTAAAAAAATCTATCGCTGAACGCTTCTTTAACGCTTTCCGTCGTCCGCCGATTTCGCACCAGAGGAGTATACAAAAGATGTCGAGCGATGATTTGTGGCAAAAATGACGAGCCGCCGTTCCGTCTCTGGACGCTTCGTGATTTTTGGTTTAGTTCGGAAGCGTGAAACGAGCATTCAGTTTCTTTTCGGTCGGAGCGCTCGGGTTAGCAGCGAGCTTTCGTTTCAGTCCTGCGGCTGAGCTTCCCTTCTATATTGTGAATCCGGAGAGCGAATGGGAGGTACAAACGGTCAATAAAAATCTTGGCAAGGACCTCATCTGCGATCGGTTGATTACCCATTTGGGTTCCGCGGAAAGAATGTTTGTCCTCAGTCACCCCGCCTCCTCTGCCGAGACGGAGCCGCTGGCCACCTTCGCCGACCAGATCGAGAATTCCTTTCATGGTTTTCAAATTGTCGCCGCGACCAAAAAGCATGCGTCAGAGTTTGGCTTCGACGGAATGGAGTCGCACTTCGAGCTTCTCAGGGAAAAGGAAAATTTGGACTGCGTGCTTTTCGTTTTCACCCTTCAGCCCACGCACTGGGGAGTGCTATATTGTAAGCCGAAGGAATCCTCCAGTTCGGTCGGTGTGGCCTTCAGTTTATTACAAAGGAAAACGCCCGACGCGCCCGAACTCGTGGGAATGAAACCCTTTCGCGTGCACGATGCGGCGCTCTCCGATTTTCCAATCAGCTTTAAAGTACAAGGAAGCCCCAGTTCGGACCGCGTCCAGGCGATCACGATCACTGAAGTCGCCAGAGATTCAGTGTTGGAAAAAGAAGGAGTCAAAATCGGCGACCAGATCGTGGAAATTGACGGCAAGAAAGTGACCGACTTTTCCGCCCGCGTGGGAAAAGACAGCGAGCTCGGACGGATTTTTCTCAATCGCAATTCCGGCGACGAAGTGGAGCTCGAGATTGTCTCTGTCCGGAGCCATCGACCCATTCACGTGAAATTGCGCGCTTCGAATTTTCTAAATCACATATTGCCGCGATGACGGGTCGACTCACGTGGATTGAGACCGATTATAGTGGAGCGGAAAAGACGGAAGCTGAGGGATCAATTCTAGGAGCGAAGCCCTGCCATCCCGCGGAGCGGCACGGCTTCCGTGCCGGAGATCGGCTCGAAAATAGGCTGAAACCTCGAAATAAAAAACGCCAAAAAGCCGGCGCTTTTCGCGCAGACTTTTTGGCGTTTGAGATTGGGCTTCTGGCGTTTTGTTAAATCTATCGAGTCGAGTGAGCCGGCCGGCCGAGCCGGGCCGGTCACTCGGGTCGTATCAATTTACTGGTTACGGATTACTTCCCGTTGGCCTCGAAGTGGGACCAGGGAAAATTGCCTATATAGTGGATGTAATAGTTGCCGTTGATCCGCGCCGGGAGGGTATTGGCCCACTTGTTGGTCAAGTTGACGCCGTTGATTTCGAGCAACTGCAGGTTCCAGGAATTAATGAAGTTCACCGTGCCTGAGGTGACGAAGCAGAATTCACCGGCGCCGTCCTTAGCAAACGACAAGGTGATCGCGGTGGGATTACTGCAGGTTCCGCCGCCCGTGGTGCCACCCGTGACGGTGATAGCGGAAGAGGCGGTCGCGCCGCCCTGAGCCGTGGCGGTGATCGTGGCGGATCCAGCGGATACGCCGGTGACGACGCCGGTGGCGCTGACCGTGGCGACGGCGGGAGCGCTGGACGACCAGGTGACGGTCTTATTCGTCGCGTTGGCCGGTGCCACGGTGGCGGTCAATGCGGTCGTCGCACCGACCGCGATCGACGCGGTGGTCGGACTGACCGTGACGCCTGTGACCGGAATGGTGCTAGTCGTAACCGTGATCGCGCTGCTCGCGGTCTTGCTGCCGTCCTGGGTCGTCGCCGTGACGGTGGCGGATCCGGCCGCAACGCCGGTCACCACGCCAGAACCGTTAACCGTTGCGACCGCAGTGTCGCTGGAGGTCCAGGTGACGGTTTTGACCGTGGCGTTAGCTGGTGCGACGGTGGCGGTGAGAGCCGTGGTGCTGCCCACTGCGACCGAGGCAGTAGTCGGACTGACGGTGACGCCCGTGACCGGAATCGTGGTGCTCGTAACAGTGACGGCGGCGCTGGCGGTTTTGCCGCCGTCCACTGTGGTCGCTGTGACCGTGGCAGTGCCCGCGGAAACGCCGGTGACGACACCCGAACTGCTCACGGTTGCGACGGCGGTGTTACTGGAGGACCAGCTGACCGTCTTGTTCGTGGCATTGGAAGGCGTTACGGTCGCGCCCAGGGGAGCAGTCGCGCCCACTGCGACGGAGAGGGTGGCGGGGCTGACGCTGACGCCGGTGACCGAGACAGAAGTCGAACCGCCGGCGGAGTCGATATAAACCACACCGCGGCCCACCGTGCTCATGTAGACACGACCGAAGACGTTCACGTCGCCGATTACATATTGACCATTGCCCGTGCCGCCCCACTCGTGCGCGTCATCATTGATCCGGGTCCAGGTTGCGCCTTGATCGGTGGAGCGGTGTAGACCTTCCACTCCGCCGACTGTGCCCCAAATATAAACCGTGGGATAACTCGCGCCGGGGGCGGCTTTGCCCAAACCAACCGCGCCGCAACTCGAAACCGTGCTCACGCTGGTGAAGGTCTGCCCGGAATTGGTCGAGCGACGCAGACCTCCGCCGTAAAGCGCGACCCAGATGTGGCCTTCGTTGCCCGGTACGGTGCGAATATGCAGCGAGCCACCGGTGGGCAGAGTCGTGCTTTGCGCAAACGATGCGCCGCCGTCGGTGCTGACGAAAAACGCGCCCGAGCTGGGAGCATAGGCGTAAAACTTACTCGAGTTCACCTGATCTGCCGCGGGGTGAACACCCGAAACATTCAGCCCGGTGACCGCGGTCCAGGAGCCACCGCTATCGGTCGAGCGAAAGGTCGTGCCGGAGCCCGAAGGTGTATGCAAAATGGTATTACCGTTGGCCGAAAGGGCGAGGCGGCCTTGGGCGCCGTTGATCGTGCCCTTGGTCCAGGAGGCGCCCATGTCGTTGGAAATATAAAAGGCGCTGCCGGCGCGGGCGACGCGGTTGGGATTTAGTGCAGCGACCGCGAGGCCTTGGGTGGAACCCATGCGAGGCGTGTGTTGCGGACCATAGTTATTGATGTTCGCGTTAACGAAGCCATCGAAGTCACCGATGACTGTAATCACCGGTCCGCCGGGCACGCTGACCAAATCGTTCGAAACGGTTTCTTCCAGACCGCGGACATCAAATTTCCACACCGTCGGGACGGCATCGATATTCTCAGTCATGAAGACGCCGTTGCCGGAGTTGACGAAAACCCGGCTGGTGTTGAACGGATCAAACTGAATGCTTCCAGCCCAGTGAATGGATTGGTTCGGGGTCATCCAGGTCACGCCATTTGAATCGATGCTAAAGCCACGCGCGACGACGTTGGTCCAGCTCGCACCGCCATTCGTGGTGAGGAAGAACTGATCGCCGAAAGCGGAACCTTGCGAGTGATACGTATTGATGGTGGACGCGATCATGCGATTGGCGTTTTTCGGGTCCACGCTGATGCCGCTGAAAGGCAGAGTATTGCCGGCGGGAGTGAGGTTGGTCCAGGCCCCGGATTGTATATTATATTTCCAGATCTGACCGGTATTCATCGGCTCCGCGGTGGTGCCGAAGGGACCGGCGCCATTGGCGTACGTAATAATAAGATTGCGGTCGGGCGTGAGCGCGGCGCGTTGAGGCATCAAGGTCGTCGGTGCTCCGCTGATGGCCGAGAAGGTGTTTCCACCGTCGTTGCTGCGAAATAGATTTGTGCCGGTCTGGCTGACGCCGACCACCACGGTTTGCGTGGCCGAGCCGGTCGTGCCCGAGGCGGGATCAAAGATGACCAAGCTGATTCCGTTGCCGTTGGCCGTGGTCGAAACATTCAGCCCACCGACATGGGTCCAACTTACCCCGGAATTGGTGCTTCGGAACAGGCCATTCGCGCGCGTGCCGCAGAGGAGGATGGTGCCGTCGTTAGGATCCACCGCCAACTTCTCACCCGTATTGCGACCCATGCCGTTGCCATGGGCTTTGAACTGTGAAGTGACATCGGTGATCGCAAAGGTGGCTCCCTGATTAGTGGAGCGCAGAATCGCGGTTTTGCCTCCGTTGAAATAGGAGGTACCCACCAACATATAAACATTGTTGGAGTTATGTGGATCGAGAGCGATGGCCTCCGCGCCCATATAGCCGGTTTCCGCGGTTGAGACCCAGTCGAGCAGCGGGATCCAGCGGCTACTCGTCGCATCCCAGCGATAGGCGCCGCCGACGTCGGTCCGCGCATACATCAGATTGGCCTGGGTGTGTGACATCACTAGTCCGGAGACAAAGCCGCCGCCGCCCATCGCGACATTCCCAAAGGTTTGGGCGCGGGCAGTGACTGAAGTGAGCATTCCGACAGCGGCGAGAGACAGCGATAGTAGCAGTCTCGAGGTGCGATTCGCTTGGGTGCGAGCGAACGCAGGCATGAACGATTGCAGGGGCATATGCATGATAATAGGTGCGAGTGATGTTGAAACATCCGCTCAGCTCGGGGTCGGAGAGCAAAGCGGCGGGGGTGCAGGGGTGATTGAAGGCTAAATCAGTTAAATTCCCGCACGCCATCTTTAAAAAGTAACAAAAACTAACTACCTAGTGTCTGACGGGGGTAGGGGTGATGGCGCGCGGGTGCGGCGAGCGCTTTGCAAGGAACTTACGGGTGTTAGTCACCCGGCCGCCTGCTTTGTTCGGTCGAAAGATAAGTCGGCTCTTTAGGCGGGGGAGAAAGGAGACCGAACTGGCTTTAACGATAAAGAATCCATTGGGATTGAGTCAGATACGTGATCTGCTGCCTCGATAAGTCGCGGATGGTCGAGAGCTAATCTAAGAAGCGTGGACGCGGCGGGACGAACGCTTTCGGGGCATTTTTTCGGGCCTCAGATTGCAGCGGTTTCTACCCCGGCGGTGCGCGTCCGGGGGAATCCTATTCGCTATTCACGGGCTAGGTCATAGATCTGAGTTTCTTGCTCCTCCATCGCCGAAAGGCTTTCGCGCCGTGAGAAGGCTCCGACGTCTTGCTCCTCATCCTCTGTCGTAGTGGTTTTTTCGCTACGAAAAAAGGCCCGAGTCGGTGCGCCGGTCATCCCTTTCGGTCGCACGCTAGGAGCGATCGATCGTATCCATTAAGTGGATGGGAGGAGAGGCCGAGACTTTTATCCTTTAGGCGGATACGCATAGGGAAAACCTCTGAGCGCTCCAACCGGCCTCCTCCCATCTGGGGCGCTGGCGGTTGACTTCGGAACTTCCGCGCCTCTGTTCAACGAGTCAGTTGGTCCAGCTTCATGTTAGCGCCTCCCTCGCAGATCAGCGATCTCCGTTACCTCATCCTCGCGCACATAAGCTCCAGTGACTCTCTCCCTCTACCTGCATTCTCTCGCGCCTGGCCTTCTCGGCGCCGGGACGAGCCAGGGTGTTTTCAGATCGAGATGCCAGCGGTTTCACCGGGAGGTGTGCACTTCAACCCGCGTTGCGAAGCCGGCCCAAGCTCCGTCTGAGAATTCCTCTGGGAGTTCATGGACGACGGCGGGAGACGGATCCGCGGCGTTCAAAACACCATGAACTCCCTGACTACCAAATTATCCTTCCTCACCGTAGCCGCGACCCTCTTGAGCGCTGGTTTATCTTCGTCGGCCTTTGCGCAAGGCGCAGCTCCGTCGGATACAGAGGTCGTGCAACTCGATCGTTTCGTCGTGAGCACCGAGAAAGACAACGGCTACACCGCGGTGGACTCGCTCTCCGGCGGCCGCCAGGCTTCGCCGGTGCGGGTCACGCCCGGCTCGATTTCGTCGCTCACCCGGCAATTCGTCGACGACCTGAATATCACCGACGTCCAGAATGCGTTGCGGTGGACCTTGAATGCTCAGCCGGCGAGTTTCCGCAACGGTATCTCGGGCGGAAGCGGGGGCAATGTATTCAACTTTTGGGCCGTCAGTATCCGTGGCGATGTTCAACCCCAGGGAGGCAATCCTCCGACCAAGAATTATTTCCCCATCTTCCAGGTTCAGGATACGTATGACGTGGATCGAATCGAAATCGATAGCGGACCCAATTCGATCCTCTTTGGCATTGGCAACATTGGCGGTAGTTACGGAACGTATACAAAAATCGCCGACCTCAATCGCAGTTTCACCACGCTCAATGTCCAGATCGGCAGCTACGGCGGCTATCGCACGTCGATCGACGTGAACCGCGCGGTCAACTCACATTTCGCTCTGCGCCTCAACGGGCTCTTTGCCGACGAGAAGAATTTCCGGAAGGGCGATTTCAATAAAAAGAAAGCGATCGATCTCGCCGGGACGTGGAAGTTCACCGACGACACCAAAATTTGGTTTGAGATCGAGGGCTTCAGTCAAAAGCGCTCGGTGTATTCGCCGACCATGACGGAGGCCGTCTCGCAGTGGAATGGCACCGCGACGTCTGCGATTTGGGGGACGAATCTCGCCGGCGCGGGAGGAACCGCGACGATGAGCGGGTGGGGGGCAAATCATTATTATGTGTGGACCCCAAACGTGGGACTCTTGGATTGGAAAGGCGGGACCCGTTCTGCGGGCACGGGCGACCTTGGGGTCAGCGCCGCTTACCTGCGCCCAAAACCTTATACTTATTACAACGGATCGAGTATCATGGCTTTGCCGAGCAAGCGTTTTGTCGTCAGCCCCTCGGACAGTGTGGTCGAGCCCAAAGACTATAACGTCACGCTCAACTTCGAGCAACGTTTCGGCGAAAACGCTGAATTGATCGTATCCGGCTACCGGTATCAGGATAGTCAACACGCCACCAACTTCGAGGGGGCTGGCGGCGGGCAGGGGTTCGGCGTGGCGTACGATCTCAATCGCCAGCTGCCTGATGGCCGAAACAATCCGAATTTCGGAAAACTCTATTCTGACTTTTTCCTCGATCGCCAGATCCAGAATCACTGGGTCAATGAAGGGCGGGCGCAGTTTAATTATCATTTCAACACCAACGTCGTCGGAATTCCCCTGAACCAGCTTTTCAGCGTTTCGGGTGGAGAACAGATCACCGAATACGACGCGCGGCAGCGGCTGGCTCAGGTGGCCAATAGTTATAACCCAACTAATCCCACCGATACGCTCGTCTGGGGCCGGGTCTATTGGGATAACGCTCAAGGTGCGCTCCGTGTTCCCACCACGTATAATAATCAGCAAATCCAATATCTGCCCTGGAATGCCTACTGGTATGACTTCGATTCACGGCAAACGATCAAATATTATGGAGGTTTTTCTCAAACTCGACTGTGGAACGACCGCCTCAATATTTCCCTGGGCGCCCGGCGCGATTCCTACCGTAATTGGAAACTGAATGCACGTCCGCCTTTTCCCGCCGCGGTGATCGCGAAAGACTCGGGTACCACCTATTCCGCGGGCGCGATTGGCTACGTGACGGAGTGGCTCGGAATCGTGGGGAACGTGTCGGAGAACTTCGCCCCCGCGGCTGGAGGACTTGCTCCGAGCGTGCTCGGCAAGGTCTTCGGCCCATCAACCGGAAAAGGAAAAACCATCGGCCTTCGCCTCTCGACCAAAGACGGCAAATATTATGCTTCGTTAAACTACTATAAAGACACCTCGAGCAATGTTATCGGTGGTGATATGCCGGATTTTCAAGGTCTCTGGAATGACTACTTCAAAGCCGGCGGCACCTCGAGTAACATTGGTCCCGCCGGAACGGTGACCGGTTCTGGGCTGACTCGGACGGCGCAAATGAGTTATACCGACACTTATGACGTCGTCTATAAAGGGTATGAATTCGAGTTGACCGCCAGTCCCATTCAAAGCCTGAAAATTCAACTGCACTATTCCCGGCCGCAAGGTGAAAGAACGAACGACGCGCCGGAATCTCGAACTTATTTCGCCAACAACCTGGCGACTTGGCAGGCGGTGGCGAACAGCTCGACGCCGCTGAATCAAAAAGTTCAAACCGACCTTGATGTCGCGCAGCGCTTATTTGCGGGCACGGCCCAGCCCTCGATCACCTCTCGCCAAATCAGTTATATCTTCAACCTCTTTGCGACCTACAGTCTGCCGAGTTTTGCGAAAGGATTCGAGGTTGGCGCCGGCATTTCCACCTTTGGCCAGCAATACGCTGGGCCGAGCGACACGGTGAACGGAGTGCGGATCAAGTCCCCCGGATACCAGTCGGTTTCGGCCCTGATTCGCTATACCACCACGGTCCATTTAGGATCCCACGCGGTGCCGACCACGATTCAACTCAACGCGGACAATGTGCTGAATAAAGACGTCCTGATTTTCCGGAGCTACGTATCTTCCGGTGCGTCGACCTCCCAAGGCGCGGACTACGATTTGTTGGCCCCCCGCAGCGCGACCCTCTCGGCGACCTTTCGCTTCTAACTATATAATTATATTTTGAAACATTCTCGGGGCGGGCTCCGCTCCTTGTACTGGGCGAGCAGAGCGCCGGTCGCACGAGCCGTGGCTACATCACCCGGCTTGTCGAGCTCGCCTCGCCCTCTTCGTTTCACCCCGGGACTGATATGAGATTTCCTTTGACGGTTTTGCTCTTGCTTGGTCTCTGCGCTACCGGACGCGCAGAGATCAGCAACTATGATCGCCACGTCATCTTTGATAACAGCGCTTCGGATCTTTCCTATGTGAACAGCGGCGTCTATGTGGTTGGGCCGAGCACGGTCGAGACGCGAGGCGGTCAGTTTCCGGTGGATACAACTCATTTTGTCAGTCCGCCAAATGCGCTGCGGCTGAAATGGCAGTCCGCGCCCGGCGGTGACTGGCGCATGACGGTGGAAATCCCGCGACGTTACGCCCGGCCTTTTGCCTTCGACGGCGATACCTTCACGTTTTGGTGTTATTCGGAGTTCAAATTGACGGAGGTGAATTCCCCGAGACTTTATTTTAAAGACATTCGCGACCATGGCACTCCCGCTGTGACGTTGGTGCGGGGCGCGGAGGAAATTCCGCCGCACAAGTGGGTGAAAGTTCAAATCCCTTTCTCGAGTTTATACCGTGGGCCCTACCGTGACACCGATGATCCTAAGTTCGTCTTAAAGGACCTGATCAGCGTCTCCTTCATGCAGGGCTTGGATGATGAAGACGAGCGCACGATTTATTTGGACGATTTTCAAATTGTGAGCAGTCACGAAAAAAGCACTACACGGCCCTCAGCTCCGGCCCAAGTTTCGGTCCGCGGCTACGAGCGGCATTTCGATGTGAGCTGGGCCCCAGGTTCGGACCCGCAGCTCTTGGCCTATCGGATTTATCGTTCCGAAGACGGCAAGAAATGGGATCCGGTAGGTACGCAACAGGGCACACGGACGCGCTATATTGACTTTGTCGGTGCTCCTCCGAGACACGCGGTTTATCGAGTGACGGCGATCGCTATTAACGGCGGCGAGTCGGAACCTTCGCTCGCTTCAGAGGAGTCAGTCACTCGCGAACTCAAGGATGACGACTTACAGAGTATGGCGCAGGAGGCGTGCTTTCATTATTATTGGGACGCCGGTCATCCGAAGGCTGGGCTTGCTCCTGAAGTTTTGCCGGGAGACGCAAACCTGCTGGCGCTCGGAGGGAATGGCTTTGGGGTGATGGCGCTGATGGTTGGCGCGGAACGTGGGTTTGAGCAACGCGAGGCGGTGGTCCAGCGGGTGCTAAAGATCGTAAGGTTCCTCGCCAAAGCCGACCGCTTTCATGGCGTTTGGCCGCATTTTCTGAACGGTGAAACGGGCAAGGTCGTGCCCTTTTTTGGTCGCTATGACAATGGCGGTGATTTGGTGGAAACGGCTTTCATGATTCAAGGACTGCTCGCTGCCCGACAATATTTCACCCGAGACAATCCGGAGGAGGAAGAGATTCGCACGATCGTCACACGCCTCTGGCAGGAGGTCGATTGGAGCTGGTACCGACAAACGCCCGATAGCGACGTGCTCTATTGGCATTGGTCGCCGGATCACGGCTTTTATATCAATCATCCCTTGGTCGGTTGGAATGAAGCCATGATTGTTTATCTGCTCGCGATCGCTTCGCCGACGCATCCTGTTCCCGCCGAACTTTATCATCGCGGATGGGCCGGCACTTCGGATCTGCAGGTGAGCTATCGACGAAACTGGAGCCGCACCACGGTGGGCGATCACTATATCAATGGGCGCAGTTTCTACGGCACAAAACTCGAGGTGGGGGAAGGCGCGGGCTCCGACCTCTTTTTTGTTCACTTCTCGTTCATGGGTTTTGACCCACGAAATCTCCGCGATGCTTATACGAATTATTTCGAAAACAACCGGGCCATCGCTCGAATCAATTACGCGTACTGCGTGGATAATCCGCGGAAGTTTGTCGGTTACGGCCAGGACTGCTGGGGGCTGTCGGTGGGCGTGAATTCAGGGGGCGGCAAACCGTATCCACGCGACGACAACGGCACCATCAGCTGCATGGCGCCTTTGGCCTCGATGCCCTATACGCCGAAAGAATCGCTGGCGGCGTTGAGGCATTTCTACCGCGACCTCGGCCCGAAGATCTTCGGCTGTTACGGTTTTCACGACGGCTTCAACGAAACCCAAAATTGGTACGAGGAAGTCTATATGGCCCTGAACCAAGCACCGATAACTGTAATGATAGAAAATGCCCGCACCGGCCTGATCTGGCGCTGCTTCATGTCCAATCCGGAGATCGCGCCGGCTTTGAAGGCGATCGGATTCAAGCCCGATCGCCCGGGCAAAAACTGAGCTGAGCCGCCGGCGACAACGTATCCGGCGGGAGATTACAAAAGCAAGACGCGGCTCGGCTGGCGCCCAGCCTTTTGGACGCCTATCCGCAGTTCATGTCCAGCGCGGCTTTCTGCATTTCCTCGGGCGAGACGTCGCGGACGTGGGTTGCGATGGACCAGCGGTGGCCGAAGGGATCGTCCACGATGCCGTAGCGATCACCCCAGAACATTTCCCGCACGGGCATGATCAGGGTCGCACCCGCGGAAACGGCCCGCTGCTGCACGGCAGCGGCATCGTCGACATTGAGGTGAATCGTGACCGGGGTTCCTTTCAGGGCCTTGGGGCCGAAGCAACCCATCCCGGGAATCTCGTCGAGCATCATGATGGTGGAATCGCCAATCCGGATGCCCGCGTGGATCAATTTGCCGTCACGGCCGGCGATGCGGGTGATTTCCTCCGCGCCGAACGCTTTTTTGTAAAACTCGATCGCTTGGGCCGCGCCCGCACAGACGAGGTGCGGGGTCACGGTGTGCAGCTGGTAAAGCGGTTTCTCGGTCGGCGCCTGACGGGTAGTTGGGCTGGAAGACAGTGTGGTTGTACTCATGGAGTGTGTGGGTTTAATTTGGTTTACCCTACTACAACGAGCGGAGTGGCCGTTTCCGGACAGGGGGCCGAAAATTTTTTCGCGAGTGGTTTTTCCGGGTGGGACGACAACCCGCTCCCCCCAGATTTCTGGCCTATAGCGCGGGAGAAAGATTAAGGCCGACGGTAAATCAACTTCAACTCAGGCAGGCCGACCGTAAGCGGGTGTAAACCTCGACGGCCTCGATCGACTCGGTGGCGCCGCCAACCCCGATCAGCACGGGCCAGTCTTCCGTATTGAGGGGGCAACTACCGTGCGAGCCTTTCACCAACGAGGGATCGAGCGGGATCAGGTCCATCAAAATGCGGAAGCCGAGTTTTTTTCGGAGGAGTTTTCCGATCACTTTCAACTTGGGAAAGGAGAGAGCCGGGTCGACGAACAGCTCCACCGGGTCGTAGCCGTACTTGCGATGAATGTCGACGCAGCGCGCAAAGTCCGGGGCTTTGCGGTCATCTTCCCAATAATAATAATTGAACCACGCGTCCTCGGTCGAAAATGCGACGAGGTCCCCCGAGCGCGCGTGATCGAGCTGGGCTGCGCGTTGGCCGTCGGCATCCAGGACCCGCGCCACACCCTCGGTCGCCTCGACCACTGCTCGCACCGCCCCGAGGAGGGTCGGGTCGTTGATATAAATATGCGCCACCTGGTGGTCCGCGAGGGCGAAAACTTTGCTCGCTCCGCAATCGAGCAATTCCAAACCCAGTTCATCTTTGACCGTGAGCCAGCCCTTGGTTCGGAAGATGCGGTTCAGCGAGATCGAGCGCCGCACCGCCGTGATCCCGTATTCAGAAAGGGCGAGGGTGCGGATGCCGCGTGGAGTATAAAAATCCATCAGCTCTCCGACCACCCGGTCAATCGCTCGACAATCGTCGGCGATCCGCGGATCTTCCGGTCCGAGCCGCTGGAGATTATAATCCAGGTGCGGCAGGTAAACGAGGGAGAGATCCGGATGATATTTATTTTCGATCCATTGGGCCGAGCGAGCGATCCACTCCGACGAGGCAATGCCGGCGGTCGGCCCCCAGAAGGCGGGAAAAGGAAACGGTCCGAGGTCGCGTTTGATCTCGTCGCGGATGGTCAACGGATGGCTATAGACATCGAAGAACTTGCGTCCATCCGCTGGATACATCGGCCGCGGTGTGATCGACCAGTCGGCGGTCGAATACATATTGTACCACCAGAATAGTTTTGCGCAGGTATATCCCGGACGTGCGGCGCGACATTTCTCCCAAAGTTTTTCGCCACGCACCACGTGGTTCGATTGCTTCCAGAAATGATGTTCCGCCAAGGTGCGATCATACCAACCATTCGCCACTGCGCCGTGGCCTGCGGGAGGCAGTCCGGTGAGATAAGTGGATTGCGCGGTGCAGGTCACCGCTGGCAGGACCGGTTTGACCCGAATCAATCCGCCCACTTCTGCGGCTTGTTGGAGGCGCGGCGTGTGCGGTCCGATCAGCCGCGACGTGAGCCCAACGACATTGAGAATCGCGGTGCGGTTGGAACTCATAAGAAGAGATCGAGCGAGGGCGAAAGGTTTGCTCTTTCACCCATAACGAGACTTCAACTCGTCAATCGCGGCCTCGACCAGTGCGGGATCGATGGTGTGCAGATCGACTCGATCTCCCGGCGCGCGGATCATGGGAATGGTGAGCTGGCCTCCCATGTGCTCGCGAAACTCCTCCAAGCCCTGCAGCACGCAGCTGCGTCCATCCGCTCCGCGTTCCGCCAGGAGCGGGGTATAGAGCGCAAAGCCGAGCTGCTGGAGTAAACTCAATATACGTTCCGCGAGCGGGGCCGGTAGCAGGCCCATGCGGCGGGCGTAGATCAGGTCCAGCGCCATTCCCACCGCGACCGCTTCGCCGTGAGAAAGTTGAAAGGCCGACATCTGTTCGAGCTTGTGGGCCGCCCAGTGACCAAAATCCAGGGGGCGGGCCGAGCCGCGTTCGAACGGGTCGCCTGCGGTCGCGATATGCTCGACGTGCTGTCGCGCGCTCTCGCGGATCACGGCTTCAAACGATTCTGCCTCGCCCTGCGCGAGCGCGTCCGCCCGCGCGGCGATGAACTCGAAAAATTCCGCATCGCGAATCAGCGCCACCTTGATCGCTTCGATCAATCCGGCGCGGCGGTCGCGCACCGGCAGGCGCTTGAGAAAGGCCGCGTCGTTCACGATGGCGTGGGGCACCACAAACGTCCCAATCCAGTTTTTCTTCCCAAAAAAATTGATTCCGTTTTTCACCCCGACTCCGCCGTCGCCCTGGCTCAGGCTGGTCGTGGGTATCCGCACCAGCGGCATCCCACGGTGGGCCGTCCCGGCGGCGAAGCCGACCATGTCGAGCACCGCGCCTCCCCCAATGGTGATGATATAGGAATGCCGGCACAGTCCGCTTTGGTTGATCGCGCGCCAGACCGTTTCCACTTCGTGAAAATCATTCTTCACGCTCTCGCCGCCGGAAACGAGAAGCGGAGGAACCGCGAGCTGGAGGCGCGATTCACGGAGCGCGAACCAGGCGATAATCTTGGTCGTCATCCCGGGAAACGCGGCTTCCACTCCTGTATCCAAAAAGAGGAGCACGCGGGCGGTCACCCCGGTTTCGCCTGACTCCAGGAGCTGCGCGAGGGTTTCGTTGTCGGGCGCAAAGACCTCTCGCGTGAAGACCACCCGGTGCTCCTGTCGCTGAATGATCGGGAAAGAAACGATGTCGGTTTGAGCGAGCATGCGGAGGCTTCAGGTGGACGCGGCCAAGCGTTGAGCCCAGCGTCCCAGAGGAATGGCGGTCGCGCAAATCAGGGCTGGAATCCACGCGCCGACGAGGAGCACCGCGATCGCGTCGATCAGCGGAATAAAAGCGAGCAACCGGCCGATCGAGGGGCCGCGTTTTGCCGAAGAAGGAGAGGAGGATTGTTGAGCGAGTTTGTTTTCCCGCCGCGCGAGCAGACTGAGGGTGACAATATATACGAACAATACGCCCACCCATGCCCAGAAAGCCTTTTCGGGAATTTGTCCGGGCAAGGACGAGAGGGTGATCGCGAGCCAGGCGCGGCAACCGGCCATCAAGAGGACCGATCCTGTCCAGCGTTTGTGGATACAGTCGTAAGCGAGAATCGTCGCGGCCAAGGCCATGGCCCACGCGGGCGACGCGCCCGCGCCGACGAGCAGGCCCAAGCCAGCGAGCATCTCGAGCGCGGCGATCCCAGCGGCGCCTGACCGGCTGATCACCCGGCTCGGGATTGCGCGCTCGGGGCGATCGCGCGCATCGATCGTGGCGTCGGCGACATCGTTGAAGGTCGCGCCGCCCGCGTAGATCAAACAGCCCGCCAGCACCCCCAGCGCGAGCCGCTCGCCCGCCGGCCACCTCGGCTCCGCGGTGGAGGTGAGGACGAGCGCGGCTAAAACATTGCTCGCCACGGAAGGAAAGTTTCCCGCCCGCGCCAAGTCGAAGCAGGCGCGAAACGGAGAGCGCGAAGGCACTGCGGCGACGGGCATCAGCGTCCCGCCTCCTGCACGCACCGGGCGGCGCAGGCTGGTTCCGCCAGCCCTCGTTCGGCCAGGGCGCTTAGGGTCCATTCGTATTCGCGCACGAGCTGATCCTCGACTGGCAGTCGTAGTGCCGCGGGCAATACCTCCCAGGTGTACGTTTCCATTTCGAGATGCGCGCACGCGCCGGGATGATCTCGCAGCCAATCGAGGGCGCCGAGGAGATGATCGCGGGTGTCGCCAAACGGCGCGCCGGGCGAGACGTGAAGCGGGACGTGAAAATGTATCCGCCATTCCAGGTCAGGCACCGCCAGTGCGGGTTCGGCCAAGGCGTCGGGCAAATCGAAAAACCGGCGCTTTACCAGCGAGCGACGGGCATCGCCGACCACCACCTGATGGAGATAGACCGGCTCGACGAATTGCGCCAGCGCCTGCCGTCCGGCTGCGTCCGGAAATACGCGCAGGGCCGAACTGAGATGGAGTTTACTCAAGCGTAGGCCGGCGGCTTTAAGACGGTTGAGCGCGACCTCTGGCTTCTCGAATTCGACCGCGAGGTGACAGCAATCGTAGTTCACGCCGACGTGCGGGAGGAGCGACTCGACCGCCGGATGGGTCGCGCGCCAGTCGGCGAAAAACTGCACCGTTTCCTCGCTCGTCTCGAAGAGGCAGCACGGCTCGGGCTCGAGTCCAAGATGAAGATCGCGTCCAGTTTTGTCTGCGAGGTCCGCGATGGCGCGTCCGATCGCGGTGAGATGGTCGAAGATCGCGTCGCGACGAGACGGATCGGCGGCGACGAAGCCCTTGGACGAGCCCGGCAGGGTGCTGACGCTTCCCGCTACATCGGAGGGCGCGAGTTGCACCAGCAGTTCGAAAAGTTGCCGAGTGTAGGCCACGCGCTCGGGGGTGGCCCAGTCGGGTGCATAGACCTGTTCCTTCACCCGCTGGCCGTGGAAATTGCCGTAAGGAAATCCGTTGATCGTGAAAACGTAGCAGTCGTGCCGTTCCAGCCAACGTTGGAAGGCCAGAAGGGTGGCGGGTTGGGCCAGCTCCGCGGCGGCGCGCTGCCCGAGTCGAAGGCCAATCGCGTAGGGGCGGCCTGGAGACACGCGTTGCCGGACGGGCAGGACATGGCGAGTCAGGGCGGCGAAGGTCTCCGCCCAGTCTTCCCCGCGGTGGACGTTGGTGCAGTAAGCCAGATGAAGGCCGTCGTTCAGCTTCATCCGGAAAAGGATTGGCCGAGGCGAAACTTGGGGCACTGCGAGAGGAACCGGTGTGGGTTGGCGTAAAGCACGGCGTCGACAAACTCGGCGCTATGGCCTCGGCGGCGCATCTCCAGCGCGGTTTTTGGCACCGCCAGCGGATCGCTCACCCCCCAATCACAAGCGGAATTCATCCAGATGCGCTCGCGTCCACAAATCTCCAGCATGTCGACCGCACGGGGAGGGGACGATTTGGAATCTGGATACAAAGTAATCCCGGCCCAGAAACCGCGATCGAGCACCCGCTGGATGGTGTGCTCCTCCACATGATCGATGATCACGCGCTCCGGCTTCACCCCGCGATGCGAACCCAGGAGGTCGAGGATGAGTTGGGTTCCCTTCAACTTGTCCTCGAGGTGCGGGGTGTGGACCAGAATCAGTTGGTCGTGTTTGACCGCGAGTTCCACGTGCTGCTCGAGCACGGTCAGCTCGTTCCGCGTGTTTCGATTCAGGCCGATTTCGCCAATCCCGAGAACATTGGGCCGCTGGAGAAACTCGGGAATGAGGGCGAGCACGTCGCGCGCGAGGCTGAGGTCTTCCGCTTCTTTCGGGTTGAGGCAGATCCAGCTGAAATGTGGCAACAAGAACTTCGCCGCCCGGGCCGGTTCGTACTCCGTGAGCTGACGGTAGTAATCGCGAAAGCCGGCGGCCGAACCTCGATCGAACCCCGCCCAAAACGCGGGTTCGCACACCGCCACGCAACCGGCGGTGACCATGGCCTGATAGTCGTCGGTCGTGCGGCTCACCATGTGCCCATGCGGTTCGATGTATCGCATAGGCAACTACAGCGAAGGCAGCGGAGCCACGGTTGCGGAGGCGGGGCGCGGCCAGGCGCCGAGCGCCGCTTTGCCGGATGATTTGAGCTCTGGCTCGGTCGTGGGATCACTGAGCAGCTCGAGAATCCGGCGCGCACGTTCCGGCTGCCCATCCACCAGCAGCGCCGCGGCCTCGCGAAGCGCCGCACAACGGAAATCGCCCGCCACGCCGTGCCTTTCCACCCGATCGAGAAACGCAGCGACGTCGATGAGTTTGGCCCGTACCGCGATGAAACCATGGTCGACCACCGCTTGGGACGCAGCCAGAGGCACGCGAGGCACGGCGGAAGATTCGGAAGAGGACGAAGGCACGGGGAGAAAGGAAAACGCGAATCGCCAGAGACAGGTCAAATCAAAGAAACACGGGGATTTTAGGAAATCAAACGAGCGCTATGATCCGCCATCTTACCAAATGGGTGGGTTTAAAGGTGACGCTCGGTTGAATTATTTCTCAGCTCGTTTATCCTAGTCCTGTTCCCCGCGCGATCATGCTCTGCTCAATCGCTTTCCTGTGAGCCACGCCCGAAACTCGCGATTCACCTCTCTCGAAGAGGGGATGCTTTTATCAATCATGGCCGCGTGCGCATGAGTGACGAGTTGATTCTGGTGAATGCGCAAAACCGCGCGATTGGTCGCGCGGAAAAACGTCAGGTTCACGAAGCTGGCTTACTTCATCGCGCCTTTTCGATATTTCTCATCGATCCCGCCGGTCGCATTCTCCTCCAGCAGCGTCATCCCGCGAAATACCACTCTGGCGGGCTGTGGACCAACTCGTGTTGTGGGCACCCGCATCCCGGCGAGCAAACCGTCCGCGCGGCCCAACGCCGATTGGGGGAGGAACTCGGTGCAAGCTGTCCGCTCCGCTTTGGTTTTCTCACCCGCTACGACACGAGGTTCGCCAACGGATTAATCGAAAACGAAATCGTATATGTCTATTTCGGTCTCGCTCCAGCCGACATCACGCCCAACCCCGAGGAAATTTCCGCGCTCGAGTTGGTCTCGCTCGCCGAGCTGAAAGCCGAAGTCACAACGAGCCCGGAAGCCTATTCCTTTTGGCTAAACTATTATATTGTTCACCACCTGGAGGAGATGAAGCGCGGCATCGAGGAGGTTTTAAAAAGGGCCGAGGTTTCCGTGTCGTCCAACTCCGCCGAGGTGTATTTGGAACGCAGTTACTGTTCGTCGTAGACAAGCGTCGGTTGGCGCTTCGTCTCGGATTATTTTCGACCCTCGATTTAGTTTAACGCTGGCAGCGAATTCGGTTGCGACTCAGGGATGCCGGCGGTGGAAGCGAGTTTCAGGCGATCGCTGGTGATCAGCTGCTCAAGAAGTTCGCCGAGGGTGAGATTGCGCCGCCGAGCGATGTATGCGGCCAATGCGAGAATGTCGGGGTCCATGTTCAACGTGGCCGCGACGTCGAGGAGCATCTGACTGGGGTCGACGTAGGTTTGCATGCGTGCCGTTCTCTTTTTGCGGGTCTCGAATAGCAGGAGGCGCAGCTGGCTAGGCGCACCCTGGAGCTCGCCGATTTGTCGACGAGAAGGCAAGCGCGGGGAGACGCTTGTGAATAAGTTTTCCCGTGGGAGTGCGGCGCCGGGAGCGTCGCTCGCCGGTCGAATGACGCGCAATCGTTTCTGCCACGTCACTGCAATGTAACCGGTGGCGGCGGCTTTTTGCCGTAGAATAGATCAGCGTCAGGTAGCAGACGATCGAGACACTGGCCAATAAATCACCGGCGCAGTTTCAACCTCCACCGCCATTCAAATGAACATCTATGAGCTCCTCATAACGCGTCATATGAATAAAATCGACCGGAACGCGGTCGGGGTCGCGGTGCCGCGTTTCGATTTCGCATTGCCTGCGACCGACGTGATGATTTCGCCCGATGGTTCTCTTGTCATCGCGTTGAGCCGGGTCGATGGGCGCTTCGTCGCGCAGCGGGGAAAGGCCTGTATCGTCGGGCGAGTCGATACGCCACTCACGGTGGAACAAATCAAAACCCTGGAGTGCGAAGAAACTGGGAATTGATGTAACCAAGCGCCGGATACGGCGATGGGTTTGAAAGAACTCTTGTCGGTGGCGCGACCGACGGACGCCGTGCCGCTGTGCAGCGGCACGACGTTTTCGTTTCCAGCGCGCAACCTCTCGCGCGTTAGACCGAACGCTTGGATTTGCCGTGTCTCCGGAGGGCGAGACCGGCGATGATTAAAGCTCCGAAGATCCCGTAGGTGGAGGGTTCGGGGACAGGAGTGGCCGCGGCGTCGAAGACCTCGTTTTGAAAGACCGAGCCACCTAGATCGGCATCGGTGAAAGAAAAGACGAACCACTGATTGGGGTTGTCCACTCCGCCGACCGAGGCGAGGAAATCGTTATCGTTTCCAATATAGAGCGTGTGCTTCGTGACCCCGTTCACCGTGATATCGGCGCCAAAGGCCATGCCTTCGAGTTTGGCAGGAATCAGATCGTCCGTGATGCCGTGGGCGTTCAGCTCCATCTTGATATCGAGGAAAAGGGACTTCGCGGGAGCAAAGCCGGTGAGATTGCCTTCCCCGCTCAGCGCGGTGATGTCGGTCGCACCGTTAAAATCCACTTTGTAGATACTCTTGAACGCTGCGGTTGAACCGTCGCCCAGGCCCTTGCCATCCCGCTCGAGCACGAGAAATTCGTGATTATTCAACGCCAACATTTCGCTGCTATTAAAGGTCTTGCTGCCCACTTTGTTATTGAAGGCAAATTCCGAGGTTTGGCCCGTGGCCAGGTCGATCTTGACCACGCGATTGATCTGCCCATTGCCGGCGCTGCCTACGCTGTCCTGCTCGAGCGGGCTTTGCATGAAGCCGTAGAGAAACTTGCCGTCTGGGGTGAGGGCCAGGCCTTCCATTCCTTTGTTGGCAATGCGACCGATGGAGTTGCCGCTGATCTCATTGGCGCCTTGTGCGCTGAGCTGGGAGATAGCCAAGTTGGCGGGGAGGGTGTACGTCGCGGTCCGTTCTCCGGTCTGGCGATCAAAACGATAAACGTAAGGACCGTATTCGTCCGAAATATACACGCTTTTGCCGTCGGGCGAGACGCGGATGCCCTCGGTGTCGAGCCGGGCGTTGGAGGGATTGGTCGAGGCACCGGCGCCAAAGTTGTCCGATCGGCCGGAGAAATAATAAACGCCCGTGGTATTTGCGCCGGGAGTCCCGCCGATATTATTATTTTGAGCGTTGGGGGCGGCGTAGGTCAACGGGCTGCTGCTATAGAGAAGTTTTGTGTCGTTCAGCGTCGGGGTGAGAACGAAGGGCAGGGCCCCGGCTGAGGAGGTCAGATTCAAGGTCAAGGTGTGAAACCGCGGAATATAAGACGAGGTGTCGTCCACATTGGAGTTCCACGGCGTGGCGTTTGGGCCACGGTCAGGCAAGGCAAGGAAGGTATTCCCGCCTGCCCAGGCCAGGCCGGAGCCAATGCCTCCAAGCAGATTCGCGGCCACGCCGTTTTCCAGATTGCCGCTTAGGCCGGAGAGGTCTGAAGCGTTGCCGGAGATTTTGCCAGTCGCAATCAAGTCGATGCTGGCCGAAAGCGACGAAGCGGTCAGAGCCGCAGCGCTGATGCAGAACAGGGGAAGACGAATCGATATCATAATAGTAAGAGGCAAGGCGAGGGAGTGACCGGCCGGTTGAGGGAGGATGCACCGGCGGAATTCGCCTCCGCAGGAAACCGCGGCCGTGTGATAAAACCGCGGCAATTGGGTCACGTTTTGGCAACAAATTGACCAACGCCGGGCTTTTGCATTCGCCGTGCTGCGAGTGGACGCGGCTCTCGCGCGGTCGCGTCTCCGAATGATTGATACGCGGAAAGCAGGGTCCTTTGGACAAAGCGAGGCCCGCTCGCGTCAGGAGGAAAAATGCCGAAGGCCAAAGTCCCGCTGGATCTTATATAAAAGGAGACAGGTCTTAGCCGACGCGTTTCAGGCGCTCGACAAATTCGGCCAGACCCGGGGTGGCGGGATCAAAGAGGGGAGTTTCGCCGAAGAGGTTGCTTCCCGCCGTGTCGATCCGATTGAGCAAATAGTTTTTTCGGGACCAGCCGCTCACGAGATATTTTCCTTCATCGATTTTCCAGTGGCCGTCGATCGTCTCTGTGACGCAGTCAGCGGGAATAAAGGCGAACGTGCCAGCGAGAGGTCCGGTAAAAAGATAGCCTGATACGCCAGCCAGACTCAGGTGAAGCGGGGACATGCAGGCGAGCCTGATGGAGTCGAACCGCGTTGTCTACGGGGGCATCGTTTCGATCGTGTGAATTCTGGTGTGGGCACCTTGCTCGTGGCAGAGCTCTGGCAAAATGGTTTGGCGCTGCGGGGCCGGGCTATTTATTGCGGGGTTCGGGGGGAGTAGTCGGGGTTTAGATACGTTTTCTGGGCCCGGAGGGATTCACGCCTTTATGGCGGGCGCGGAAGCCGCGCGGTCGCTTGGAGTGTGAGTCGGAGGTTGCGCGGGGAGCCGCGCAGCTACGGGGCGGGGGCGCTCGTTTCTGTTGTCCGGACACAAAAAAAGGGCGGCCCTCTGGCCGCCCTTGGGTTTTTGGAAAACCTGACCTTTATGCCTTCGTGGACCGTTTGCGTCGGATATACTGCAACAACACCAGCGGTACGCAGCCCAGGGCCCAGAGGCCGGTCGAAGCTTCCGGGACGGCGGAGACCGCGGTCGCGGTCACTCCCAAGGTGTCACCCACACTGTGATACGTCGCGATGCTGGAGCGAGTGCCGTCGAGCGTGGCGATAAGCAGGGCGTCGCTCAAATTCGATGCACTCGTTGGGATGTTGCCCAGCGCGTTGTCGAGAATCGCGACGGAAAACGAAGTGGGAGTAACGCCCGCGGTGGCCGTAGTCAGCGAAAGGAGGAACCGGATGTCGGTCGTGCCTCCGCTGAACGCCTGATAAAACTCATTGAAAGGATGGGCCGCACTGTCGTTGAAGGTGAGCGTGCTCGCGAGCGAACCCGCGACACCGCTGCCGAAGAGAGACGGAGATCCGGTCGGATTTCCTCCCGTGAAAACGAAATTACTGAGGGTGACGCGTTGATCGAGTCCGGATCCGTAGATCGATTGGAAGTCGAGGGAGAACGGACCGGCGGCACTACCGAGCAAGGACGTGGTGGTGATCTCGACCTGATAGGTAAGATCTGCGCGAGTCGAGTTTGTCACGACCAGCGTTCCAGCCAGCGCGAGCAGACTGAGAAAGGAGGGAATGGAAGAGATGATTTTCATGATCAAGGTTTATTGAGTGGTGTAAGAGAAAAGACACTACGGCGTGGAAGCGCCCACGATGGTCCGGGCGGTGTAGGTGATCGCGCCGGTCGAGGGCAGCGCGAATTGAAGCGAGACCGACGCACTTTCTCCGGGCGCAAGACCGGTGGAGCTGACCAGGAGATAGGGGCTGCCGGTTGGCGCGTTGTTGACCGTCACGCCGGTGCCGTTGGTCAACGAAGCGTTGGCCGAAAGCTGATCGAGCGCGAGATAGACTGGACCGGTGGTCGTGACGGAGGCCCGATTCGTCACGGTGAGCGTTTGTACCACCCGTCCGAGGCGACGATTGTAGGTGAAGCCGCCGCGGTCGATCGTGAGGCTGGTGAAGATCTTTTCCAGGCTGGTCGCATTCGCGTCGCGCTGGTTGAGCGAAGGCAGACCGAAGCGCTGCTCAATGGTTTTGAGGACGGCCGAGGTATCATAGGAGGTGTGATCGACAAATCCGCGACGGGCCAACGGTGAAATCACGATGGTGGGAACGCGCACGCCAGGCCCCCAGATATCGCGAACCGGCGGGGCGACGTGGTCCCAACGGCCGCCGTGCTCGTCGTAAGTGACGATGATCGCGGTGTGAGCCCAGAGCGTGGGATTGGCCTGGACCGCGGCGACGATATCGGCGACGGCTTGTTGACCTTGTTGCAGCGCCGCATAGCCGGGATGCTCGTTGTCCGGTCCGAGGTTCTTGATAAAGACCACGGAGGGCAGCGTGCCGTTGTTCACGTCGGCAAAGAAGTTCGCTTTATCCTGTAGGTGGGCGGCGGATACCGGATTGCGTCCGTCGGGCTGGGTCGAGTCGAAAGGCTTGTATTTCTCGTAATAGGCAAAGGGCTGATGATGCCATTGGAAAAGGGGATCGACCGTATTGGGTACCCCGTGTGTGACGGGATTGCTCGGCGAACTTTCCAAAGCGGCGTCCCAGCCGCCTGAATACCACTTCCAGGAAATGCCGGCGTCATCCAAAAGGTCGCCGATCGTACGCGTGTAGTTTTCGCCCGCTGGATGAATGTTGTTGAGGGAAGGCAGCAAAGTCGCGGCGGCGGGATTGCCTCCGTGCGATTGAAGATTGGCCGAGAAGATGGTGTTCACCGCGTAGTTCTTGTCGAAGGTCGTGCCGGCGGGAAAACCGTAGACCTGTCCACCGATCGGCGTGATGTTCTGGTCACGGATGATCTTGCCGCTGCTGTTCAGCGCGAGGGCGCCGTTGGCGTCGAGCACCGTGATATTGTTCGGCACGAGGGTTTCGGCTCCGGGATAAACCGGGGCGGCGGCCGCGACGAGGAACTGGTGGTTGAGGAAGGAGCCGCCAAAAGCCGAGTGGAAGAAATTGTCGCAGAGGGTGTATTGTTGCGCGAGCAGGCCCTCGGGCAGGTTCGACGCGTCGAACCGACTCATGACCAGACCGGGATTGTCACTCCAGGCCAGGAATTTGTTATTCGCGCCTCCGTTGATCTGCAGCGCCTCGGTCCAATACCGGTGAACGATATCGCCCGTCAGGTCGCTTGGCTGGAGATTGAGGACTGGATCGGTCAGGAGATAGGGAAACGTTGTATCAATTTTAGTCGGACTAGCCAAGTTGCTCGGATCGGTCAGGAACCGCGTATCCACCGCGTTGTTACCATTGAGCGGAGCGGGGGGATTTTGGGTTGGCACCGCGCGACTCGGATTGATCCAGGGAACGAGGGTGTCGATCGAAGCCACCGCGATCGTGAGCTGGTCGAGGGAGGTGGGGCTGGCGTTAGCCACACCGTTCGCTCCGGGAAAGCTGCCATAGAGCCCGTCGAAGCTCCAGTTTTCCTGATAAATCACGATGAGGTGGTCGATGTCGTGCAAGGGGGAGGCGGCGTCGATTTGGAAACTGAAAATCTGACGCACCCCATTGCCGGCAGCCCCGTATTCCGAGGCGCTATTCTGAGCGGTGGCATTGATACCGAGGCTGCGCACGGTCAGAGTTTTTCCGTCGGCCGAAACGTCGAGGGTGTTGTAGTTAAAGGTGTCGGGACTATAAAAATCAATCGCGCTCGGGGCCGTGCCGGCCGCGGGGTCGCCCTCGCGCGCGACGTCGTGCAATCCTGGATACCCCATGAGGCCGAAGGGTTCGATTCCGGCGGCAGTTTGAGCCGCGACCAAACTGTCCGCCATGGTTTTCAGGCTGGCGAAATCGTGGTTCAAAAAGAGGTCCGGACCGGTGGCGCCGAGAGGACCGCAGACGATTTGGAAGCAATACGGCACTTTGGCGTAGGTGGATTGAATCTCGGTTTGGCCAGTGGTGGAGTAGGTCAGTTCATTGACCCGATTTTGGTGATCGTCGGTGGTGAGGAAGACCACATTGGCGATCTAGTGGTCGGCAATAAACTTGAGCAGCGCGTTGCGTTCCGCGCGGTATCCACCGATCCACGACTTTCCGCCGTCGGACGAAACCGGACTATAGCTGGGATTGCCGCTGCTGTTGACCACGCCGCTGAGTGCACCACCGATGGGCCCGATTTGATCGATCGGGTCGGAAACGGTGACAAACTTCCAAGGCGTGCCGGCCTTTTGGGCATCGAGCAAGGTCTGCTCCAACCAAGCCAGCTGCGTGGCCCCGAGCATGGTCCGACTTGGGTTTGCGGCCCGAGGACCCGTGTCGTCCGCGTTGCTCGCGGTTTTTATCCGGATGTCACGATAGGAACGATCGTCGGTATTGATGAAGATCACATTGCGACCCCACTGCTGCGAAAAATAGAGCCGAGGTGTACCGTCGGTCCGAGGATCACTGGGAGCCGTCACAATCCCGCGGTCGGCGACGGGTTGATAATTAAGATACACCTGCTGGAGCGTAAGGAAACCGGGAGCGCGATTCATGAAGGCACCGGTTGTATTTACGTCATTCGTCGCGATGCGCGCGTCGACGCCCGCTCCGGAAGGCATGTTGCCCACCGGACCCCCAGGTGCGGCACCGCCGTTGATATATTGCCGATTTCCTAGCTCGTGATTATCATAAAGCGTGTAGTTGCCCTGAGCGGCATAAAAATCCTTCAGGCTATTCTGCCCGGCGAGATGCACGGGAAGAAACTGCTCACGGTACTTCCGAGAATAATCGGCGAACAATTGCGCCTGGGTTGCCCCGGTGGCGGAGGGCGCAGGAATCGCTCCGGAAGCCGCGACGGCGGGCGAGTTGAGCTGCGGCAGACCAGCGTCACCCGCGGGGTTGCTGCCGGTTTCGTAAATCGTATCCCCGACGTTCACATAAAAGTCCAGGTTCTGACCAGGGATCGTGGAGGCGAGAGCATAGGGGCGCATCAGCCCGTCCATGTCGCCACTGAAAGCAAAATGAACCGGACGGTTGTCGGTAGGCTTTGGTGCGGTCTTGAACCGACCGATCGGACTCGTCTCCGCCTGTGGACCGACGAAGCGATAATAATAAACGGTCGAGGGTTGGAGCCCGGTGACGTCCAGCTTGAGTGTATAATCGCGGTTTGCGGCGGTTGAGTCTGTCAACGCCATGGCTCCTGAGCCAAAAGTCGGATCGAGCGAAACCTCCAAGGTCAAACTCGCCGAGGCCGGCGCGGCTGGATCGACCGCCCGCGTCCAGACCGTGGCGTCATGGTCAGAGACGTCGCCCGCGGCGACGCCTAAAAAATTAAGCTCGGCATAAACACTGGTGGAAATCAGCGCGAGGCTGGCGACCGAAAGACGATGCCATGGAAAAGATCGAGGACGTATAAGGCAGTTCATTGATATCGATTCAGGCTTTTGGGTGGGAGCAGACCAGGGGCGGAGAGCCGTTTTAAACTAGTGGTGCCGCGTGCCAGCGCTATGGCTTCTCCGTTACGATTGTATAACGATTGAGCCGCTCGATATCGCCGCTGGCTTAGGCTTTTTGCACGGGGAACGGTGGCGTGGAAGCGCTTTGCGTCTGGGCTCGCGGGTGAGGCGGAGGTTTATCGAACCTCGGCACGAAAGTCGTGCCCCTCCTTGGAAGGCGGGCTGGACCTTGCGCGGAAAGCCGCGCAGCTACGTTGGAGCGGAAGCGTTTCCTATTTCCTCTATAAGGAATGAGTGGTGACCACAAGTAAATGGCTCTTGACGTATATTCCCGTAGAGGCATGCAGTGGGGGGCGTGGATTTGATCGCCATCTACCAATGCTTCTGTGACCAGACGCGGCTCCGTATCCTGAATCTTTTGAGCCGAGGTCCTCTTTGTGTCTGTCACTTCCAGGAGATTCTGACCCAGCCGCAGGTGAAGATTTCCAAGCATCTCAGCTACCTTCGAGCTCATGGATTGGTGGTGGCCACGCGTGAGGCCAATTGGATGATTTACCGGCTGCCGCCCAAACCCAGCCGTGAGTTGAAGGCGAATCTCGCCTGCCTTCAGGACTGCGCGCGAGAAAACGAAATCTTTCGTAAGGACGTGGAGAAGATGCGAAAACTTCGTTCTCAGTTTGAATCGTCCAGCCCGCTTTGCTGCAGCCCTCAGGGTGGCAAACCGGGGTCGAAGCTCAAGCGCAAGGCCAGCGCGAGGAGCTCGGTGGGATAACCCCCTCTTTTTCAATGAGCCCAACTAAACCGACCGTTCTTATTCTCTGTACCGGCAATTCCTGCCGCAGCCATCTCGCCGAGGGCATTCTTCGAGCCGCGGCTGGCGATCTATTAAACGTGGTCAGCGCGGGATCGAAGCCTGCCGGCTATGTTCATCCGCTGGCGATCCAGGCGATGAATGAAATAAATATTGATCTCTCCTCTCACACCTCGAAGCACATGAATGAGTTTTTGAATACGCAGGTGGAGACGGTGATCACGGTGTGTGGCAACGCAGATCAGGCCTGTCCGGTCTTTCCTGGCCAGGTGAATCGCCACCATTGGCCCTTCGAAGATCCGGCTCATGCCGTCGGCACGGAGGAGGAGAAGCTGGCGGTCTTTCGCAAGGTACGAGACGAGATCGCGCGCGTCTTCGGTGCGTACGCTGATGGACGTCGCGACGCCGCCAAACGCGTTTCAACCATTCAGGCCGCTTGAAATTCGGATGAAGTCGATTGTTCCTTCCTGGGTGGCGGGTGAGTTGATCGGGACCTTTATCTTGGTTTTTTTCGGCTGTGGAAGCGTGGCTTCGGCCGTGCTCACTGGCGCGCAGGTCGGGGTGTTTCAAGTCGCGATCGTGTGGGGCATCGGAATCGCAACCGCGATTTACCTGACGGGAAGTTTGAGCGGCGCGCACCTCAACCCCGCGATCACCATCGCCTTTGCGGCGTGGCGGGGTTTTTCATGGTCGCGAGTTCCTGGATACATTCTGATCCAGCTGATCGGGGCCTTCGCCGCCAGTGCGGTCCTGTACGGGATTTTTTCTGGCCCCCTCCACGCGTATGAATTGGCACATCACATCGTGCGGGGTTCCGCTGGGAGTGAGGCGACGGCGATGATTTTCGGCGAATTTTTCCCCAATCCGGGCGGCAAGGCGTTGCCCCCGCTGGCGGAGGCGAGCATCACTCATGGCGCAGCATTCTGTATCGAGCTGGTGGGCACGGCCCTCCTCTCGCTCGTGGTTTTCGGCGTGACCGATGAAAAAAATCCTTCGCGGCCTCAGGGATTAACCGCGGCGACGGTGGGGCTCACGGTCACGATATTGATTTCGCTGCTCGGCCCCTTGACCATGGCGGCGTTTAACCCGGCGAGAGATTTGGCTCCGCGGCTCTTTAGTGCCTGGGCGGGCTGGGGTAGCGTTCCCTTTACGGCCAACGGTGTGGGTTGGCTGACGGTTTATATTATCGCGCCGGTGGTCGGAGGATGGCTCGGGGGATTTATTTATGTGCTGCTGCTTCGTCCGGGATATATTGCGGTGACGGAAGACGCGGAGAGGACGATGGCCAAGACCACGCGTCCGGCCGCACCGGTTGCGAGAAAGTAATGTGGCGCGGTGGGGGGCGCTGAACCTCGCACGGAAGCCGGGCGGGGGCTTGAGGGTCAGCGGGGAGGGTGGCGCGGAAGCCGCGCAGCTACGGGGTAGCAGAAGCGCTTTGCTTCTGTGTTCTCGGGTAGGGATGAGCTCGTAGCGGAAGCGCTTCGCTTCCGTGGGCTATCCTTCGGCCCGGGTCCTTTCATCATAAATATTCCACCAGCGCGTCCAGAAATCGGGCATTCTCCATTCCAGCTCGGGCCATCCGACGATAAGTGATCCGGAATACGGCCAGAGGTCGGCCTTTGTTATCTGGCCGGCGCGGGAGGGATTTTCTAGAATATAAAAGGCGGTGGCTTGGAGGCCGTTGTCTCCGCGCTTCCGTTCATTCTCCCGCAGCACGTGGTCGTAAGCCTGGGTCTGCCACCGAGCGCCAGACCGGGAAAACATCGGCTGGGTGTAGCGTCGGAGAAAGGACATCGCCCGGCGTTGATCGCTTTTGTCGCTCAATCCGATCAGGAGCAGGTGCGCGTGATCGGGCATGAGGCAATAGATCGGGGCAGCGAGGTCGTAGCGCGCGAGGGTATGGAGGAGAGTCTCACGCCAACGGGCGTGGCTGTGTGCATCCAGCCATCCACTACGTCGTGCTTCCACGGTCATGGACCAGTGCACGAATGCGAGGCCGCGATAAGCCTGGGGCGAAAGCCGGCGCAAATAGTTATGCGGTCCAGAGTGGTGCTGGATGATCTCTCCCATGCGATGGGAAAGGAGTTTGTTGAGTTGATGTAGGAAATAAAAATAGAAAAAGAAATAAAATGGATAAAACCTGCCACGGAAGCCGTGCGAGGCTTGGGGGTCAGCGGGGAGGGTGGCGCGGAAGCCGCGCAGCTACGGGGTAGCAG
>Ga0070717_10000212_pt1 | contig 40714 bp, 39 predicted proteins | sample LARL113metaG_FD_71366 | JGI IMG/M metagenome (GOLD analysis project Ga0070717, IMG submission 71366) | Corn, switchgrass and miscanthus rhizosphere microbial communities from Kellogg Biological Station, Michigan, USA - LAR L11-3 metaG | ecosystem: Host-associated > Plants > Roots > Rhizosphere ...
AGCCGCGTAGACGGCGAAGGATCCCCTGCCCACATGCGCGTCTCTCGCAGAAAGGCGGGGGATTCCTCACCGTCTGCGCGGCTCGGAATGACACGGACGCCTTGTGCAGAGCTTCCCTAAGGAGCCTCTGCGCAACTCCGTCATCCTGAGCCGGCAGCGCGCGGCGAAGGATCTCCGAATGCGCAGATTGAGATGCTTCGCCGTCTGCGCGGCTCAGCATGACGGGAACCGCGAGTTATGCAGAGCCTACCTAACCGCTAATCGCTAACCGCTAACCGCTAATCGCTTTCCGCTTCACCGAAAGCGTCATCGCGAAGCGCGCCACCGGCTCGTCGCCGAGCTTCTTCGGCACGCGGGCGATGACGTTCACCGTCGTCTCCTCGCGCTCGCCGCTGGCGATGGCGCGCTCGACGAGGGCCACGACGTTCGCTCCCTCGTCGCACGAGAAGTGCACGTCGTCCTCGGCGCGCTTGAGGAACTCGGCGCGCATGTCCTTGAAGATGAACGAGACGCGCAGGCCGCGCGTGCGCTGGAGGTGGAAGGCGATCAGGCCGCTGGCGATGTCGGCGCCCATGCAGAGCGCGCCGAGGTACATCGCGCCGATGTCGCGGCGCCGCGTGCGCCAGTTCAGCGGGATGCGGATCTCGCAGCGCGCGTCGTTCACCTCCACGATCGACGGCTTCACGAAGTAGAGGAGGAAGACGTTGCGCAGCGCCCAGGCGCGCACGGCTAGCGTTTCCTTCGTCACCGGCGCACCTTCGCGGGATCGATCTTCCGCCGCGCGTACGGGCGGAGCATCCGGTCGTAGAGCGCGTTCGGCACGAGGCGCATCGTGCGCATCAGCAGCGACATCGGCCGCGGGAACTCGACCTCGCGCGCGCCGCGCTCGAGGCCGTCGGCGATGATGCGCGCGGCCCTGTCGGCCTTGACGAGGAACGGCACGGCGCCCTTGTACTTCTCGATGATCGGCGTGTCGACCCAGCCGGGATTGACGATGGTGACGCCGACGCCGCGCTGCTGGAGCTCGACGCGGCTCGCCTCGAGGAACGCCTGCATGGCCGCCTTCGACGCGGAGTAGACGGACGCGGACGGCAGCCCGCGCAGGCCGGCAATCGAGGCGATGCCGGCGAAGCGCCCAGCGCCGCGCTCGAGCATCCGCGGAATGACGGCGTCGAAGAGATAGAACATGCCGAGCACGTTGACGCGGATGATGCGCTCGGCGTCGCCGACGTTGAACTTGGTCGACCACGTCGGGACGGAGATGCCGGCGTTGGCGACGGCGAGGTCGAAGTCGCCACCGAGGGCCGCGGCACCGCGCGTGACAGCATCGCGCACGGCCGCGAGATCGGTGACGTCGGCGGCGAGTGCGACGCTCGGCGTCTTCAGCTCGCGCACGAGCGCGTCGAGCAGATCGCCGCGCCGCGCCAGCAGCGCCAGCGACCACCCGCGCGCCGACAGCTCGCGCGCCAGCGCCGCGCCGATGCCGCTGGAGGCGCCGGTGATGATCGCTCGCATGGGGCGCAGTGTATCTTGTGAGGGGGCAGAGCGCAGGGCGCGGGGCGCAGGTGGTGTTCTCGCGACGACACCATCTGCGCCCCGCCCCCTGCGCCCTCGAAAAACGAATGACCACGTCCACCTCCATCAAACTCGCCATCGCCGCCGTCATCGCGCTCTTCTTCGCCGGCTTCGTTCTCCGCGCGGCCATGCGCCTGGCCAGCGCGGCCATGCACTCGATGCTCGTCCTCGTGCTGATCGTCGTCGTGGTCATCTGGGCGGCGGCGAAGTTCCGATGACCGCGGCCACGAAGTCGCGCACGCGCCGCCGCAGCTCCCCCTCGCCCGCACCGACGCGCTCGTCGCGCAGCGACAGCAGCGCGCGGTAGGCGTCGCCGCGGTCGGACGGCTCGCGCGCGAGGAGCTGCGGATCGATCTCCCTCGCCGCGAGCCAGGCCTCGGCGTCGTCGCCGCCGAGGATGCGCCGCGACTCCGCACGAACGCGCCAGGCGCGCTGCAGGCGCGGCAGCGCGAAGGCGACGGCGAGGAGCAGCGCGCACGCAATCGCGATCGGAATCCGCGCGTCGCGCACCGCGCCCGCCACGTTCCGCGGCGCGGCCGGCGGGCGCGGCGCCTCGGCCGCGGCGCGCTCGACCGGCAGCAGCCGCGCATCGCAGCGCAGCTCCAGCCGTTCGCCCGCCGGCGTCAGGATCGTCGACGTCAGCGGCGGCACCGCGAACATCCCGCGCGTCGCCGGAAAGAGGAGGTAGCGCCACCGCCGCGTCATCGTGGCGTCCTCGCGCGTCCGGTCGACGCTCAGCTTTCCCTCGACGATCTGCACGCTGCCGTCGACGTCCTTCGCAAAGCGCGGCGGCGGCACGGCGCGCAGGTTCGCGCGGCCGCGCATCGTCACGTCGACGACGACCGGCCCGCCGTTCTGCTGCAGCGGCGCCGTGCAGCTCATGTCGATCTCGCCGACGGCGACCACGGGCGGCCCGGACGGCAGCGGGCGCGCCGTGATGGTCAGCGGCGGCGAGCGGCGATGCACCTCGACGACGCTCCCCTCGAACATGCCGAACGGATCGGCGGCCCCGCGCATCTGGTGCATGATCGCGCCGTTGATCGTCAGCGGCGGGACCTCGAGCGCGCCGCTGTGCAGCGGAAAGAGCGCGACGCGGCGGATCGGCACGCGCTGCACGACCGTGCCGCCGAGGGTCACGCGCTGCGGCTGCTCGTTGCGCACGTCGAGCTCCTCGGTCCAGAAGTCGCCGAGCTTCGGGATCTCCGCGAGCGCGTACTGCTCGACGTTCGTGCCGTTGTAGAGCGTCCAGGTGACGACGACTTCCTCCCCCGCAAACACCGTCTTTCGATCGGCCTCGGCGACGAGGAAGATCGGATCGCGCCCGGTCGCCAGCAGCTCGTGCAGGATCGCCGCGGGGTCGGTGAGCTCCATGGCGCGGTCGGGCAGGACCTCGATCGCGACCTGCCGCAGCGTGTCGATCTGCCCGCCGCGCCCGCGCACGACGACCGGGCCCACGAGCGCGTTCCCCGGCGCGAGCGGATGCGCCGACCAGCGGAGGATCTTCCGCCGCGACGACTGCCCGTTGATCCACTCGTAGCTCGAGGAAACGGACGGGCCGCCGTCGACGGCGAGGTTCTGCAGCGGCAGCGTGGCGACGTCGGCGTCGGCGAAGGCGTCGTCGAGCGTGATGGTGATGGTGACGGCGTCGTCGAGCGCGACGATGCGCTTGTCGAGCGTGAGGGTGTTGGCCGCGGTCGCCGCTGCGGCGACGAAATGCAGAATGCAGAATGCAAAATGCAGAACGCGGCTCACCTGCTCTTTCTGCATTCTGCATTCAGCATTCTGCATTCGAGCGCCCCGCTACCAACCCACTCGCAACTTCTCTCCCCGCGCCTTGTGCATCCGCGACAGCTCCTCCTTCTCCTGCTGCTGCACCGAGCGCAGCAGCGCGTCGAGGTCCGTCTCACCCTGCTTCTGCGGCTGCTGGCCGCTGGCCTGCGGCTGCGGCTTCTGCGACTGCGGCTTCGGCCCGCCGCTCCCCTGCCGCTGGCGCTGCTGCTGCTCCAACGCCTGTTTGAGCGCGCGGGCGATCTCGATGTTGCGCTTCGTCGCGGCGTCGTTGGGGCGGAGCTTGAGCACGTCGACGTAGTCGCGGATCGCCGAGTCGTACGCCTTCGCGGCGAGCGCGCTCGTGCCGCGGTTGTAGAGCGCGTCGGCGCGGAGGCGCGGGTCGCGCATGGCCTGGTCGAGCGCCGCCGCGCCGCGCTCGCGGTCGCCCGCGGCGATCTCCGCCGTGCCGGCGTTGAACGCGCGCGGCGGCGTCGGCTGGATCGCGTTCGCCTTCTCGAACGACGCCGTCGACTTCGCGTACTGCTTCGCCGCGTACTGCCGCACGCCGCGCACGTTCGCAAGATACGCATCGAGATCGTGCCAGACGCGGGCGACGTCGATGGCCAGCACGAGCAGCACGATCATTCCGCACCTCGATTCGCCAGCGACCCGAGCATCAGCAGCGCGAACGCGGCGCCGAGCGGCCACTGGTAGCGGTCGACGGGGATCTCCACGTTCTTCTTCCGCGTCGCGCCGCCGCCGCTCTCCGCGAGCGCGTCGAGGGCGTGCTCGCCGAAGGGGTTGTCGAAGAAGCGCCCGCCGGTGCGCTGGGCGATGAGCTCGAGCGCGTCGGGATGCGCCCACGTCGTCACGATCTGTCCCGAGTCATCGCGCAGCGGCCCGCCCCCCTCGGGGTTCGGAATGGTCGCGCCGCGCGTCGTGCCGACGGCGATCGCCGACACCGCCACGCCGCGCGCGCGCAGCTTCGCCACGGCGTCGTTCGCGCGCCCGACCTGGTCCTCGCCGTCGCTGATCAGCACGACGTCGCCGCGCTGGCGCGGATCGGCGTCGAGGAGCTTGAGCGCCGCGTTCAATCCCGCCGCGACGTCGGAGCCGGGGAGCGAGACCTCGCCGGGCTGCAGCGAGTCGACCAGCGCCGCCACCGCCTCGCCGTCGCTCGTCAGCGGCGAGACGACGTCGGCGCCGTTCTCGAAGACGACGAGGCCGATGCGCCCGCTGTGCGCCTCGATGACGCGCTTGGCGATCGCCTTCGCCGCGTCGAGGCGCGACGTGCCGACGTCCTCCGCCGCCATCGACAGCGAGACGTCGATGATGATGACGCGGTTGAGCTCGCGCGTCTCGACCGGCATCACCGTCACGCCGCGCTGCGGCCCCGCCAGCGCGACCGCGGCGGCGAGCACCGCCAGCGCGATCAGCCACGGCCGCAGCACGCGCGCCGGATTGGCGACGCCGCGCAGGCGCTCGGAGACGAGCCGCCGCGCGAGCTCGCGCCGCCGCCGCTCGCGCGCGGCGAGCAGCAGCAGCGCCGCCGGCGCCGCGAGCGCGAGCCACAGCAGCGGCGCCGCGCGGAACGTCACGCCGAGAGCTTGAGCCACAGCGTCTCCCCTCCCAGCAGCGACAGCGCGAACGCCAGCATCCCCGCGGCCAGCGGGCGGAGATAGAGCTCGTCGACCTTCTCGCTCTTCGGCGCGCTCAGCCGCGTCTTCTCCAGCCGGTCGATCTGCGTCAGCACGTCGCCCATCGTCTTGGCCGTGGTGGCGCGGAAGTACGCGCCGCCGGTCGTCTTGGCGATCGCGGCGAGCGTCTCCTCGTCGATGTCGGCGCGCACGACCTGGTACGTCGTCACGATCTCGCCGGTGAACGGGTCCTGGCGCTTGATCGGAATCGGCACCGGCCCGCGGCTGCCGATGCCGACGGTGTAGATCTTGATGCCCTCCTTCGCGGCGATCTGCGCCGCGGTCAGCGGCTCGACGGAGCCGGAGTTGTTCACGCCGTCGGTGACGAGGATGATGATGCGGCTGCGCGACTTCGACGTGCGCAGGCGGTTGACGGCGGTGGCGATGGCGCTGCCGATGGCGGTGGCGTCGCCGTTCTCGCCGACCTGGGCCCGGTCGAGGATGGCCTGGGCGACGTCGCGGTCGTAGGTGATGGGGACGCGCGTGGCCGCCCGCGCGCCGAAGATGACGATGCCGATGCGGTCGTCGACGCGGTGCGCGATGAAGTCGCCGATCAAATCCTTTGCCACGGCAAACCGGTTGCGCGGCCGAAAATCCTCGGCGGCCATGCTGCCCGACGCGTCGAGCGCGACGACGATGTCGATGCCGTAGCGGTCGTTCGCCGCGAGCCGCGTGATCCGCTGCGGCCGCGCCATGGCCACGACGAGGAGCAACGCACCGATGCACTCGAGAAAAAACGGCATCCCCGCCAGTTTCGGCGACCGCGGCGCGACGAGCGACAGCGACGAGTACGTGAACGCGCCGAAGTTGCGCTTGCGGTCGCGGATCAGAAGCGCGATGCGCACGACGACCATGAGGCCGAGGAGCAGCAGCCACGGCGAAGCGAGCCGGATCATGCCGCCACCTCGGAACGCCGGCGTCCCGCCGGCTGGCCCGGCGGCGTCCCGCCGCCGCCCCTCACGCCGCCACCCCCAAAACCTCGTCCGCCACCGCGTCGAAATCGCCTTCCGTCCCCCACGGCGAAAACTTCTCCAGATCCCCATGCCGCAGCACGCGCGCCACGACCTCCGACCGCACGCGCGCCAGCACCTCCGCCGTCGTCAGCTCCCGCCCCGCGCCGCCCGTCGCCGCAAGGTAATCGCGCAGTGCGTCGGCGAGCTTCGTCCAGCGCTCCGGCGTGTCCGCCTCGTCGCGCAGCGCCAGCACCGCCGCGCGAAACCGCTCCGCCGGCGGAATTTCCGGCACGGCTTCGACCGGCTTTTTCCGCCGCCGCAGCAGCGCGGCGATGACGACCGCGATCACCGCGACAAGGACGGCGACCGCGATCATGACGCTGATCGGAAACGCCTCGCGCCGCGGCGCGATCAGCGGCGCCGGCGTCATGGCGTCCTTCGCCTTCAGCACCGAGCGCACCGGCACGACGAGGTTTTTGAACGCGACGTTCCCCATCCGCCCGCTGACGACGAACGGCTTCGCCTCGAACGTGCGCACGACCGCGTGCGCCCCCTGCTGCGAGACGATCTCGAAATCGGGCGATTTGTCGAGCACGACGGGCGCCGGGAAGTCGATGGCGATCGGGTCGCCGACCGTCGGCGCGGCGGGATGGATCGTGGCAGTCGTCATCGGCGCAGTCGTCTCTCCCGGAAGAAACGCAGAAGATCGCGGTCGTATGGCACGGCGGTCGAGACTTCGATCCAGTCGACGCCGCTGGCGCGGAAACGTTTCTCGAGCTGCTGGCCGCGCGCCGCCGCCCGCCGCCCGACGTCGGCCCTGCCGAGGCTGACGAGGCGCGCGCGGCCATCCTCGGCGTCGGCGATGCGGGCGAGGGCGCCCGAGGGGAAGCGCTCCTCGCGCGGATCGCTGACCACGACCGCGACCACGTCGTGGCGCTCGTTGATCCGCCGCAGCGGCGCGTCGAAGGCGATGTCGAGAAAGTCCGAGATCACCAGCACGACCGCGCGCTTGCGGGCCACGCGCTCGAGCACCGTCACGGCGTGGTCGATGTCGGCGCGCCCGCGCGGCCTCCGCATCGCCGCGTCGACCGCGGCGCGCACGATGACCTGCGCGTGCGCCCGCCCGCGCCGCGGCGCGATGAACTTCGTCGTGCCGCCGCCGAAGAGAAGGAGGCCGATGCGGTCGGCGTTCTGCACCGCGGAAAAGGCGAAGACGGCGGCGAGCTCCGCGGCGATGTCGCACTTGCGCCAGTCGACGGAGCCGAAGCCCATCGAGCCGCTGACGTCGACGGCGACGAAGACGGTGAGGTCGCGCTCCTCGACGAATTCCTTGACGTGCGGCACGCCGCTGCGCGCGGTGACGTTCCAGTCGATGGTGCGGATGTCGTCGCCCGGCAGGTACTCGCGCACCTGCGCGAACTCGATGCCGCGCCCGTGAAAGGCGGAGTGGTAGTCGCCCGCGAAGCCGGCGCGGATGAGGCGCGCGGAGACGATCTCGAGCTCGGCGACGCGGCGCGACAGCGGCGCTCGGTATCGCGGCGGACGCCTACGGAACGGCCACGGCATTGAGGACCTGTTCGATGACGCGGTCGGCGTCGACCTGCTCCGCCGCCGCTTCGTAGCTGAGCACGAGCCGGTGCCGCAGCACGTCGTGCGCCACCGCCTTCACATCCTCCGGAACGACGTACGCGCGCCCGTCGAGGAAGGCGTGCCCCTTGGCCACGTGCGCGAGCGAGAGCGTCGCGCGCGGCGAGGCGCCGTAGGCGATGTGCGCGACGAGCTGCTTGAGGCCATGCTCGGCCGGCGCCCGCGTCGCGCTGACGAGCCCGACGATGTAGCGCCCGATCTTCTCGTCGACATGGACGGACGCCACGAGGTGCGCGATGCCGGCGATGTCGCTGAGGGCGATGACCCGCCGCACCGCGACCGGCGCCGCCGTCGGATCGAGGTACTGCCCGAGCATTTTGAGTTCTTCATCCGCGCTCGGATAGTCGACCTTCAGCTTCATCACGAAGCGGTCGACCTGCGCCTCGGGGAGCGCATACGTCCCCTCGTGCTCGATCGGATTCTGCGTGGCGATGACGACGAAGGGATCGGGCAGCGCGTACGAGGTGTCGCCGATGGTGACCTGCCGCTCCTGCATCGCCTCGAGCAGCGCGCTCTGGACTTTGGCGGGCGCACGATTGATCTCGTCGGCGAGGACGAGGTTCGCGAAGATCGGCCCCAGCCGCGGCGTGAACGTCCGCTCGCCCGGATTGAAAATGAGGGTGCCGGTGATGTCCGCGGGCAAGAGGTCCGGCGTGAACTGAATGCGCTTGAAGGAGGCATCGATCGCCGCCGACAGCGTCTTCACCAGCAGCGTCTTCGCCAGCCCCGGCAACCCTTCGAGCAAAACGTGCCCGCGGATGAGGAGCGCGATGACGAGCCGGTCGACGATGCCCTGCTGCCCAACCACCACCCGCCCGACCTCGGCGCGCAGCCGCCCGATGACCTGCTGCGCCGCCGCGATTTCGTTCGCCGCCGTCGTCTGATCCATCGCGTTCGAGTTTATCTTGATGGCGTGACGCGCCCGAAAAAGAAGTGGGGCCAAAACTTCCTGCGAAACCGCGGCGCGGTGGAGCGCATCGTCGCCGCCGTCGAGCCGCAGCCCGGCGAGCTCATCGTGGAAATCGGCCCCGGCGAAGGCGTGCTGACGGAGAAGTTGATCGCCTTCCCCAACGAAATCGTCGCCATCGAGATCGACCCGGAGCTCGCGGAACGCCTCCGCACCCGCTTCGGCTCGCGCGTGACCGTCGTTCACGACGATGCGTTGGACTTCCCCCTCCCCACCCGCCCCTGGCGAGCAGTGGGCAACCTCCCCTACAACGTCGCCACCCCCATCCTCCGCCGCGTCGTCGCCTCGGAGCACTGGCGCCGGGCCGTGTTCATGCTGCAGAAGGAGGTGGCCGACCGCCTCGTCGCCGCGCCCAGCACGGAGCCCTACGGGTTCCTCACGCTGTTCGTGCAGCTCTACGCAAAGGCGCGGACGCTGATGACGCTCGATCCCGGCTCGTTCCATCCCCCGCCCAAAGTGCGGAGCGCGGTGGTGGTGCTGGAGCCGGACAAGAAGCCGTACGCCTCGGAGGAGCTCGTCGATCTGATCTCGGCGGCGTTTCGGATGCGGAGGAAGACGCTGGTCAACAACCTGGCGGGGTGGCGCGGCCTGTCACGCGCCGAGGCGCTGGAGCTCGTCGCGAAGGATGCGCGCGCGGAGACGCTGACGCTCGAGCAGTTCGCGGCTATTTGCTCTGCAATTGATCGAGATGCTCCTTCGCGTCCGGCACCCACGCAGACGACCGATCGAGGTTGAGATAGTCGTTCCACGCAGCAATCGCCTCGGCGTGGTGATTGAGATCTTGCTCGGCGAGGGCGCGATTCCATGCGATCTCCGGCGTGTGCGCCATTCCCCACGCGAGGTTCGCATAGCGCAGCGCGTCGTCGTACTTGCCGGTCGCGAGGTAGGCGGCGGCAAGGTCGCTCAGCAACTGTGGATCGGGCGAGGAGGAAGCTTGCCGCGCCTTCTCCAGCGTTTCCACAGCATCCTTCGGCTTCTTGAGAACCAGAAGCGATATCCCCTCGGCGTGCAACGTCCGCGCGTCGGGGCGCTCCATCGCTCGCTTTTGCACTTCGCCGGCGACGAGGTAAAACCGCGGAGCATCGAGATCGATACTGTCATCCGGTTCCTCCGTACTACCGCCGCGCATGTTCTTGTACTCGGTGTGCGGGAACCGCGTGAGCCGGCCCTCGTAAGTCCGTTTCGGCGGCGCCACCGCCGCCAGCGCGCCGATGTCGTCGTGCGGCCAGACGCGGTCGCGCAGCGGCGTCAGAAACAGCACCGCGCCCACCGCCGCGGCGGCTGCGAGACCGACCAGGGCATTGCGCGGCCACTGCACGACGCGTCCCTCCGCCGGCGCTGCGGCCGCCATCTCCTGGCTCACCTGCACGGCTTCGAAGCATTCGGCGCAATCGGCGAGGTGCTCGACGACGCGGCTTCGCGTTTCCTCATCGAGCCCGCCATCGATGTACGCGGCGAGCGTCTCGTCGGTCGGGAACTGGGAGTGCTCAGTCTGCGCGGTCAATGCGACCTCCTGCCTGTGCCCTCGCCTGCTCCCCGTCTGCCTGCTTAGAGAGACGCGGGTTACGCTTTTCCAAATGCACGGTGAGATTGTGGTCACCGTGCGCGAGCAGGTCGGCGGCATCATCGCGGCTGAAGCCGGCGCGCAGCAACGCTTCCTCGAGCTTCGCGCTCAGCCGCTCGAGCCGTTTGTAGAGCTTCTTCTGATCGAGGTGCAGCGCCGAGGCGATGTCCGGCACCTTCGCCGAGTGCCAGAAGCGCATCTTCAGAATGAGCTTGTCCTCTTTCTCCATCATTTCGATGGCCGGCTCGATGGCGCTGGCCATCCCGCGGGCGGTGCGTTCGCGCTGCTCGCGCATCAAGTCGTCGTCCGCGGCGCTCGGCGCGACCACCTCGGGGATGGCATTGTCCGGCACCAGCACCGCCCGCGGCTGGCGCGGCGGCAGGCGGACGTAGAGCGCCTCGATCTCGGCGCGGGTGTACGACGACGCCGCCTGCGTGGTGAGAATGTCGATCGTCTCCTGCAGCGTGTAGTCGTCGCGCGTGATCATCCGCTCGATGGTGATGGCCTTGTCGCCGAGGCGCTTCGCCTCCGCCGAGGGGCGCCACTTCCCCCAGAGGTGAACGCGATGTTGCGAGAAGAGGCGGCTGATCACCGTCGTCAGATACGTCGAAAGGCTGCTGTTTCCCTTGAACTTGCGGAGCACGCTGCAGTCTTCCTCGAGGAGCTTGAGGTGGACGTGCTGGCGGAAATCGTCGCAGTCCTGCGGCAGGAGATGGTTGCGCTTGCAGATGAAGGCGATGATCCGATTGATCTGGTCGAGATGCTGCTCGAATAACTCCGCCGGCTCCATCGCGCTCCGCCCTGTGGGGATCGGGCGCAGTGTAGCAGGGTTGCCCCGTATGCGCGTCTGCGGTAGGATACCCCCCAGGGGTACAACACGTTGACCAAAACGCCGCGCAAAGCGCACGCCGTCGACCCGATCCTCAAGGAGCGCGCCGCCGTCCAGCTCAAGCGCATCGAGGGGCAGGTGCGCGGCGTGGCGCGCATGCTCGGCGAGGAGCGCTACTGCGGCGAGGTGCTGATTCAGATCTCCGCCATCCAGGAGTCGCTCCGCTCCGTCGCCCAGCTCCTCCTGCGCAACCATCTGCAGCACTGCGCCACCGACGCCATCCGCTCCTCCGACCGCGAGCGGCGCGAGCAGATGTACGACGAGCTGACGGAGCTCTTCTTCAAGCACATCAGGTGAGACATGGCCGTTGATCCGATTTGCGGGATGACCGTCGACGAGTCGACGGCGAAGTGGACGTCGGTGCGCGGCGGCGAGACGTTCTACTTTTGCAGTCCTTCGTGCAAGGCGAAGTTCGAGGCGACAGGGAACAGGGAACGGGTGACAGGCGGACCATCACCCGTCACCTCTGCCGAGTACACCTGCCCGATGCATCCCGAGATCGTCAGCGACAAGCCCGGCGCCTGCCCCATCTGCGGCATGGCCCTCGAGCCGCGCGTCGCCTCGCTCGAAGAAAAACCGAACGAAGAGCTCATCGACATGCAGCGGCGCTTCGTCGTCAGCGCCGTGCTGGCAGTCCCGGTCCTCGTGCTCGGCATGATGGAACGCGCGCCGTGGCTGCAGTTCGCCCTCGCCACGCCCGTCGTTCTGTGGGGCGGGTGGCCGTTCTTCGTGCGCGGCTGGGTCTCGCTCGTCACGCGGCGGCTCAACATGTTCACCCTCATCGCCCTCGGCACCGGCGCCGCCTACGCGTACAGCGTCGCCGCGCTGCTGCTGCGCCGCATGGACCTCTACTTCGAGCCCGCCGCCGTCATCACCACGCTCGTTCTCCTCGGCCAGGTCCTCGAGCTCCGCGCGCGCGAGCGCACCGGCGGCGCGATCCGCGCCCTCCTCGGCCTCGCGCCAAAAACGGCGCGCGTCGTTTTCGACAACGGCGACGAAGCGGACGTCGACGTCGCGAACATCCATCCCGGGATGCAGCTGCGCGTCCGCCCCGGCGAGCGCGTGCCGGTCGACGGCGTCGTCGTCGACGGCCACGCCTCCGTCGACGAGTCGATGATCACCGGCGAGCCGATCCCGGTCGAGAAAGCGAACGGCGCGCGCGTCACCGGCGGCACCGTCAGCGTCAACGGCTCGCTGGTCATGCGCGCCGAGCGCGTCGGCGCCGACACGCTCCTCGCGCAAATCGTGCGCATGGTCGCGGACGCGCAACGCAGCCGCGCGCCGATCCAGCGCCTCGCCGACGTCGTCTCCGCCTGGTTCGTGCCGATCGTCATCGCCGTCGCGCTGCTGACCTTCGCGATCTGGTTTCACGTGGGCGTGCAGCACGCTCTCGTCAACGCCGTGGCCGTGCTGATCATCGCCTGTCCCTGCGCCCTCGGCCTGGCCACGCCGATGTCCGTGATGGTCGCGACCGGCAAGGGAGCGACCGCCGGCATCCTCATCAAGAACGCCGAGGCGCTGGAGCTCCTCGCGAAGATCGACACCGTCGTCGTCGACAAGACCGGGACGCTGACCGAGGGGAAGCCCAAGGTCGTGGCCATCGACGTGATGAACGGCTTCGACGAGACGCGCGTCCTCGGACTCGTCGCCGGCGTCGAGCGCGCCAGCGAGCATCCGCTCGCCGCGGCCATCGTCGCGGCGGCCGAGGAGCGGCGCGCGGCGATCGGACGCGCCGAGGACGTGAAGACGATTTCGGGCAAGGGCGTGACCGGCAGCGTCGGCGGCTACGCGATCGCCGCGGGCAACCGCGCGCTCGTCGGCGGCTTCGCGAGCGGCGAAGGGATTTACGTGACGATCGACGGCAAGCCGGCCGCGCGCATCGCCGTCGCCGATCCGATCAAGGCCACGACCGCGGACGCGCTGCGCGCGCTGCACGAGCGCGGCATTCGCGTGGTCATGGTCACGGGCGACGCGCGCGCGACGGCGGAGACGGTCGCGAAGACGCTCGGCATCGACGTCGTCGAAGCGGAGGTGCTACCGGCGGAGAAGGAAGCGATCGTGCGGCGGCTGCAGGGCGAAGGGCGAAAGGTGGCGATGGCGGGCGACGGCGTGAACGACGCGCCGGCGCTGTCGCGCGCCGACGTCGGCATCGCCATGGGCACCGGCACGGACGTGGCGATCGAGAGCGCGGACGTGACGCTGGTGAAGGGCGACCTGCGCGGCATCGTACGCGCGCGGACGCTGTCCGAGGCGATGATGCACAACATCCGCCAGAACCTCTTTTTCGCCTTCGTCTACAACGTCCTCGGCGTGCCGATCGCGGCGGGCCTGCTGTATCCTTTTTTTGGATTGCTCCTCAGCCCGATGATCGCCAGCGCGGCGATGACATTCAGTTCCGTGACGGTGATCGCGAACGCGCTGCGGCTGCGCCGGGTGCGCTTGTGAAAGCGCTCCTCGCGATCGCGATGTCGCTGCTGCCGGCGATCGGCGCCGCGCAGTCGGCGGCCGACCGCGACGTCATCGCGCCGCCCGCCGGCCGTTATCGAGCGGAGGCCGCGCCGGTCCTCTTCTTCAGCGGCAACATCAGCTACGCGTACTCGGACCAGCCGCCCTCGCCGGCGGCGACGATCAGCGTGGAGACCGTGACGAACAGCGGCTCGGCGGCCTCGGGGCCGCTGCGCCTCAGCTTCTGGCTCACCAGCCTCGCCTATCCGTATTCGAGCGCCCTCGGCGCGAGCTACGTCTTCCTCGACACGCTCGCCGCCGGCGCAAGCATCGCGAACGTCCGCGGGCTCGTGCCGTTCGCGGTGCCGCCGATAGGCTGCTACACGCCGACGCTCGCGCTCGACGAATTCGTCGACGGCGTTTGGATGCGGCGCGACTTCGCGGACTTCTCGCGCAGCGACGACTTCGGCAACGCCTGCATCGCGTCGTTCACCGCGGCGCCGGCGCGCGTCGTTCCGGGCGGCACGTCGACGCTGGCGTGGAGCACGCTCGGCTCGGTCGACAGCGTGACGATCGACAACGGCGTCGGCACGCGGCCGGCGAACGGATCGGCGAGCGTCGCGCCAGCGACGACGATCACGTACACGCTCATGGCGAACCACACGGCGAACGACCCGCCGCCGTCGAAGAGCGCGACCGTCGTCGTCGGCCCGCCTCCGCCGCCGCGTCATCGCGCGGTCGGGCACTGACGCCGCCGTCATCCTGAGGCGCGAAGACGCCGAAGGATCTCCGAATACGACGATCGTCGCATTTTGAGATCCTTCGTCGCGCTTCGCCGACTCAGGATGACGTGAGCCGCGCGCTTCCGCGCGCGTCATCGCGCGGTGCGCTCGACGAACGCGACGGCGCCGCGCGCGTCCACCGTCAACACGGTCGACGAGCGCGTGCCGTAGGCGGGCGAGACGACGAAGACTTCCTGCTCGAGCGGGCCGCCGCGGCGCGTGGTGAGAAAGTCGAGGAGCCGCTCCGGCTCGTCGATCGCCTCGCGCATCGCCTCGCGCGCGAGCTCGACTTTCGGCCAGTCTTCGCCGGGCCGTCCGTTGCTCACGGCGAAGATCGAGCCGGGCTCGACGATCGACGGCGGCTCGTCGTTCGCGTTCGTGACGTGCGCGAGCGTTGCGCAGTCGCCGGCGATGAGGTGGAAGCCGGCGTAGGCGTGGCGGTCGAGCGCGTTCGCGAACGCGAGCGCATCGTCGTCGCCGAGGACGAAGCGGGAGACGAGCGAGCCACGCGACGGGCCGTCGAGCTTCGCGCCGCGGATGTTCGTGACCGCGGCGAAGCGCCCGCCCTCGCGCACGGCCAGCCAGCTCCCGCCAGCGCGCAGGTCGCGGCCGCCGATGACGCGCCGGTCCTCCTTCCACGGCGCGGCGGGGAGCGACGGGCGGTCGTAGAACTCGTCGCGGTTCGCGGCGATCACGAGCGGGAACGCCGCGGAAAGGCGATGCGCGACCGCGATCAGGCACATACGCGGACACGATATCCGCACTTGGGCACACGCGTCGCCGAGGAATGACGCGCGCTTCCGGACGCTTTAAAATCGGACAAATGGTCCGGAAACTCGTCTCCCTCGTCGTGGCTCTGGCCGTGTCGGCGCCGCTCTTCGCGTTCGACGCGACGCATCACGCCGTCGTCATCCGCGGGATGTCGGCCGAGGCGCTCGTCGAGGCGATGAACCGCGAGCGCGCCGCCGCGGGGCTGGCGCCGCTGCGGCTGAACACGACGCTGAGCGCGGCCGCGGACGACCGGATGCACGACATGTTCGCCAAGCACTACTTCAACCACATCTCGCCCGACGGCATCGATCCGTTCTCGTGGGCCGACCGCCGCGGCTACAACTACCGCGCGATCGGCGAGAACCTCGCGGTCGGCTATCCGACGGCCTCGGACGTGGTCTACGGCTGGATGCATTCCGAGGGGCACCGCCAGAACGTCCTCGGCCGCGACTACGAAGAGATCGGCATCGCCATCGCCGACAGCTCGCCGGCGCGGCCGTTCCACGCGCCGACGGTGGTGGCGTTGTACGGGAAGCGTTGACAGTCGCGGGCCGTCACGCGGCGGGTGCATTCGGCCACGGAAACTTAGAACGCAGAATGCGAATGCAGAATTGAGAAACGAGCGGAGCTTTCTTCATTCTGCATTCGCATTCTGCGTTCCGAGTTTCTGTGGCCCCCTTCTTCGCTCCGTTCCTGCGGTTACGGCACGTGCACGAACTCCCCTTCCTCGAAGATGTAGTCGTCGCCGAACTCCCCCTTCTTCAGCCCGAACTTCAGTGAGTCGGGGGAGAAGACGCCGTCCGGGCCGGCGCTGATGTAGCGGTGGCGCGGGCCGCTCTGCACGATCTTGTACGGCGTGCCCCACGGATCGACGGCCGGCACGTCGGGCCCTTCGATGTTCGAGTCGAGCGCGCGCAGGTCGTACAGCACGCGCTTCCGGCGCGCGCGCTCGACCGTCTCGTCGAGCTTCTGCATGGCCTGCTTCTGCGCGCCGCGCGAGGCCAGGAGGAACTGCCGCCCGGCGTCGCTGGTGAAGAAGGCGATGGCGGCGTCGACCTGGATCTCGTCCATGTTCGCGTCGAACGCGGCGATCTCCTTCGAGCCGTCGGGGACGTCGGCGCCGACGATGGAGAGCATCGTGTGGATCTTGGCGCGCTTCGTCGCGGCGTCGGCGAACGCGGCGAGCGGCACGGCGGCGATGAGCAATGCGATGGCGATCTTTTTCATGCTTTCTCCCGCAGCAGATGTTTCTGGATTTTGCCGAGCGGCGTGCGCGGCAGCGACTCGACGCGGATGAAGCGCCGCGGCACCTTGAACGACGCGAGCTGCTCGCGGCAGCGGCGGGCCAGTTCGCCTTCGTCGGCGTCGCCGACGATGAACGCGACCGGCAGCTCGCCGCGGACCGCGTCGGGCACGCCGACGACCGCGGCCTCGTCGACCTCCGGCTGCTCGAGCAGGAACTCCTCGATCTCGCGCGGATAGATGTTGAAGCCGCCGGAGATGATGAGATCGCTCTTCCGCCCGCGCAGGGTGATGTAGCCGTCGTCCGCGCGCTCCGCGAGGTCGCCGGTGCGGAACCAGCCGTCGGTGAACGCGGCCGCGGTCGCGTCGGGCTTGCGCCAGTAGCCGGCGAAGAGCGTCGGGCTCTTGATGAAGAGCTCGCCGCCGTCGACGCGCGCGGAGACGCCGGGGAGCGGGAAGCCAACGGTGCCGGGGCGCCGCTCGCCGACGTACGGATTGCTGAGCGTCATGAACGTCTCGGTCATGCCGTAGCGCTCGAGGATCGTGTGGCCGAAGAGGGCGCGGAATTGCTCGAGGACCTGCGGCGGCAGCGGCGCGGAGCCGGAGACGAAGAGGCGCATGTTCTTGCCGATCTCCCGCGCCGCGTCCGGCGCGGTGTCGAGCAAGCGCACGTAAACGGTCGGCACGCCGAAGAAAAGCGTCGGCTGAAAGTCGAGCAGCTCCTGCGTCGCGGTGCGGTAGTCGAAGCGCTCCAGGAGGCGCATGCGGCAGCCGCTGAGGAGCCAGCTGTGCAGGCCGTTGCCGAGGGCGTGGATGTGGAAGAGCGGGAGCGGGAGGAGGAAGCGGTCGCCCTCGGCGATCTGCCACGCGGCCACGAGGTTCACGGCGTTGGCGAGGAAGTTGTTGTGCGTGAGGACCGCGCCCTTCGACGCGCCGGTGGTGCCGGACGTGTAGATGATCGCGGCGGGATCGTCGCCGTCGAGCCGCACGTCGGGGCGCGTGTCGTCGTCCGCCGGCTCCGGCAGATTGGTCTCGGTGATGAACTCGCGCGGCTCGGCGTCGCCGGTGATGTGCGCGAGCTCGCGCTCGCGGTAGAGGATGTTGACCGGGACGAAGATGACGCCGAGCTTGACGCAAGCGAGGTAGAGGTCGACGAGCTCGATGCGGTTGGCGAGGTGGACGCACAGCCGATCGCCCTTGGCAAAGCCGCGCGCCTGCAGCGCGCGCGCGACGCGGTTGCTGCGGCGCTCGACGTCGGCGAAGGTGTACGTCTCCCCCGCCCACTCCAGCGCGGGCCGCTCGGCGCGCCCGACGAGGAAGAGGTCGAAGAGGTGGAGGAGATTCACGGCGCGATCATAAGCATAAGGTCCCTCGCCCCGCCTGCGGGGAGAGGGTGGCCGAAGGCCGGGTGAGGGGCGACGCCTGCAGGATGGCGCCCCTCATTCGGCGCTGCGCGCCACCTTCTCCCCGCGGGCGGGGAGAAGGCCCTTCAATTGCAGCTATTCGAGGAGATGCAACGCCGCTATCCCATCGGCGCCGAGCTGGTCGACGGCGGCGTGCACTTCCGCGTCTGGGCGCCGGCGCACGAGTCACTCGCCGTCGTGATCGACGGCCGCGAGTTCCCCCTCGGCCGCGACGGCGGCGGCTACTTCGCCGGCGTCGTCGAAGAGGCGCGCGCCGGCACGCTCTATCGCTTCGGCGAATGGCCCGATCCGGCGTCGCGCTTTCAGCCCGAGGGGCCGCACGGGCCGTCGATGGTCGTCGATCCGGCGTACGACTGGCGCCACGCGGGCGCGGACGTGCGCGACCCCGTGATCTACGAGATGCACATCGGCACGTTCACGGCCGAGGGGACATTTCGCGTGGCGATCGAGAAGCTGCCGCTGCTGCGCGACGCCGGCGTCACGCTGCTCGAGGTCATGCCGGTCAACGAGTTCCCCGGCCGCTTCGGCTGGGGCTACGACGGCGTCGACCTCTGGGCGCCGTCGCACCTCTACGGCACGCCCGACGACTTCCGCGCCTTCGTCGACGCCGCCCACTCCCACCACCTCGGCGTGATCCTCGACGTCGTCTACAACCACTTCGGCCCCGACGGCTGCTACGTCTCGAAGTTTTCCAACACGTACTTCACCAGCAAGTACAAAAACGACTGGGGGAAGGCAATCAACTACGACGGCGACGGCTCGGCCGGCGTGCGCGAGTTCGTCAGCGAGAACGCTGCGTACTGGATCGACGAGTTCCGCCTCGACGGCCTGCGCCTCGACGCCACGCAGTCGATCAACGACGACGACAGCGACGAGCACGTGATCGCGCTCATCGCCCGCCGCGCGCGCGCCGCGGCGAAGGGGCGGCAAATTTACCTCGTCGCCGAGAACGAGCCGCAGGACGTGCGCATCCTGACGGAATACGGCCTCGACGCGGTGTGGAACGACGACTGGCACCACGCCGCCCGCGTGGCGCTCACGCACAAACGCGAGGCGTACTACACCGACTACCGCGGCACCGCGAACGAGTTCGTGGCCATGGCCCGCAGCGGCTTTCTCTATCAAGGTCAGTGGTACTCGTGGCAGAAACAGCGCCGCGGCACGCGCTCGGGCGGCATCGCGCCGCGGCGCTTCGTCTGCTTCCTGCAGAACCACGACCAGATCGCGAACTCGGCGGACGGCAGGCGTATCCATCAGATCGCGTCGCCTGCCGACGTCCGCGCGCTGACGGCGCTGCTCCTCCTCGCGCCGCAGACGCCGATGCTCTTTCAGGGGCAGGAGTTCGCCGCGCCATCGCCGTTCCTCTACTTCGCCGACCACAAACCGGAGCTCGCGCGCGCCGTCGCGAACGGCCGCCGGGAGTTCCTCGAGCAATTCCCCAGCATCACCGCCGCGACGCCGCTCGCGCCGCCGGAGTCGCTCGACACGTTCCTCCGCTGCAAGCTCGATTGGAGCGCGCGCAACGAGGACGCCGTCGCCTTCCATCGCGAGCTGCTGGGGATGCGCTGGCCTGAGGAGCGCGTCGACGGCGCGGTCGTGCGCGACGGGCTCTTCGTCCTCCGCTGGGAATCACATCTATTGATGGTGAACCTCGGCGACGCCGTCGACGTCGATCCGGCCGACGAGCCGCTGCTCGCCGGCGAATGGACGCCGTCGTGGTCGAGCGGCGCGGCGATGACGGCGCTGTGGAAGGTGCCGGGGCACGCATCCGTCATTCTGAGCCGCGCAGACGGCGAAGAATCTCGTGCTACGTAGCGGGAGATCCTTCGCTTCGCTCAGGATGACGGCGACGCCACACCGGCCGCTCGGGATCGCTGAGATCGAGCTCCTGCCACGGGATCCGCTTCGGGTCCTTCACGTGGCCGCGCGCGCCGAGGACGCGGAGAAGGCCGACGCCGAAGTGATAGGCGGAGAGCCGCTCGAAGAGGCCGTACGTGCCGACGTGGTACTCGCTGACGACGAGGTCGTCGCCCTTCTCGACGGCGAGGATCTCCTCGATGCGGCCGATTTTTTTTCCGTTCGCGTCGTAGACCTTGCGGCCGATCAGCAGCTCGACGTTGATCTCTGTGCTCATGTCGGAGTCACTGCTTCTGCCGACGGAAAATTAGAAGATTCGAATTCCGAATTGAGAATGAAGAAAACGGGAGTCACTTGCCACGAGCGATGCTCGAACGTGCCAGCTTCCGGCTTTCTCAATTCTGAATTCGAAATTCTAATTTTCGCAATTCTGCTCATTTCGAGAACGGAATCCTCCTCACCACGTGCTCGCAAAGCCAGTCTTCCCACGCCAGCAGCGGGTGCTCGTCGACGTCGACGACCATGTCGATGTCGATCTCCTTCACCTTCGACCACGGGATGCGGTAGCGCGGCTTTTCGCGAATGCCGAACCGGCGGTTCAGCGCCAGGGCGAGGCGCTCGCACCAGCGGCCGAGGCGCCGCCCGAGCACCGGCGCGCCGCACTCGACGTAGGCGACGCGCGGCGGCTTCCCCTCGCGCATGACCAGCACGAGGCCGTCAACCTTGCCGAGCTTGTTCTTCTTCGTGTCGACGAGCTGCTGGTCGAGGATGTCGGCGACGAGATGCGTGGCGTGCGTCGGCGGCATCACGAGCCTCCGCCGATGATCTCGAGCGGGATGGCTACGATGGCGATGATCGCGGCCATGAAGATGGTGAAGGCGACGACGATGTTGCCGATCGGGCCGTTGCGGTGCGTGCCGACGAAGCCCTCGTCGTTGAGCAGCAGGAGGAACGGCAGGATCGCCAGCGGCAGGACGACCGCGGTCAGCGCCATCGAGAACATCGTCTGCTTGAGCGGATCGACGCCGAGGAGGATCGGCACGATGCTGAGAAAGATCATCACCGTGTAAGTGAGCGAAAAGCGCGCGCGTTTGGCCGGCTTCTCGTCCTCGCCCCAGTTCCAGCCGAACGTCTGGGCGATGCTGTACGCGGTGGCCAGCGCGATCTCCACGCCGGCGCCGAAGCAGCAGACGGCGAGCGAAATGCCGAAGATCGGCAATCCCCACTTGTGCAGCGCGGGGGTGAGGACGAGGGCGATCTGCTCGTAGCGGCTGATGTCGATGTTGCGCGGGTTGAAGACGTGCGCCGAGGAGACGAGGACGGCGATCGACATCAGCGCGCCGAAGCTCATGCCGATGACGGCGGTGACGCGGTTCGCCGGCAGGTCCTTGACGTCCCATCCATCCTCCACTGCGCCGGACGAGTAGAAGTAAAACATGTACGGGCTGATGGTCGCGCCGAGGATGCTCACGGCGGTGAACCAGTAGTTGCCGCTCTCGCTGCGCGGCGGGAAGACGGGGAAGACCGAGCCGCGCGCGAGCGGGAGCCAGTCGGGATGCATCTTCAGCGCGGCGACGAGAAAGGCGATGGTGAGGAGGCCGAGGATCGACGTGGAGTTCTCGATGATGTCGAGCGTGCCGACCCACAGCGCGAACCAGAGGATGAGCGCGACCGGCACGGCAAACCAGCGCGCCTCGATGCCGGTGAGGACTTTCAGGCCCAGGCAGACGCCGCCGATCTCCGCGCCGAGGACGAGAAGGTTGACGATGATCTCGGCGCCGCGCGGCCAGACGGCGAAGTTGAAGCCGAAGCGCTCGCGCACGGCGTCGGCGATGGTGTGCTTCGACACGGCGGCGAGGCGGCCGGACATCTCGATGAGAAAGATGAGGCAGACGGTGCCGAGGACGATGGCCCAGACGAGGCCGTAGCGATACGAGGCGCCGGCCTGCGCGGCGGTGGCGAGGGAGCCGACTTCGAGGAAGCCGCCGATGCCGGTGATGATGCCGAGGGCGATCTGCAGGAAGCTGCTCTTCATTGCTGTTTCTTCGCTTCCTGCTCGAACGTCGCGGCCAGGCGCGCGCCGGCGCTCTTGTCGTCGTTCTCCGCCGCCTTTTTGAGCTCGTCCGCGAGCGCCAGCGCTCGCGCCGCCGCGTGCCCGTACGCCTGCTTCGACAACTCCTCGGTCGCGGCCTCGGCGGCATCCTTGACGAAGTGCTTCGGCAGGTCGCCCTTGGCCCACGACGATGCGGTGAGCGCGAGCGCGCCGTCCCACGAGGCGATGGTCTTGCGCACGCGCTCGGACTGCGGCTCTTTCGCGCCGCAGGCGACGAGCAGGAGGCAGAGTGCGAGACACCGGCGCATGCCGATGCCTCGCAATTGCATGCCGCGCGCCGACCTCAGCGGTCGTTGCCGCGGGCGACGCGGATCTGGTTCTGGACGTCGCGCACGCCGCCGCACGACTCGACGAGATCCTCGGCGCGCCGCTTCATCTCGCGGTCCTGCACGGTGCCGCTCATGGTGACGATGCCGTCGGCGACGACGACCTCGAGGTCGGAGGCGTCGACGTAGTCGTCGCGCTCGAGGCGCTCGCAGACGTCCTCGCGGATGCGCTCGTCGGAGCGCTGGTAGTTCTTCGGCCCGCGCCCGCGATACGACGGCCGCTCGAGCTCGTCGCGCGAGTCGCGCTCGCCCCACCAGCCGCCGCGGTCGCGATCGGTGCGCGCCTGGCCGAAGTCGCCGCCGAGGTAGCCGGTGCCGCGGAAGCCGGCGACCTCGTCCTGACGGTTGTAGTCGCGGCCGCCGTAGAGGCCGCCGCGGTCGTAGCGCGACTCCCGATATCGGTCTGCCATGTCAGTCCTCCTTGCCGCTCAAGGGCAGCAACTCGCGGACCATTTCCAGGGGGCAGGGCGCAAGGGGCAGGGCGCAGGTGGTGCCGTCGCGAGAACACCACCTGCGCCCCGCGCCCTGCGCTCTGCGCCCTATAATTTGTCCCGTGGAGCGTCGGGGGTCGTGCCGGTGGTGCAAAGGGGCGGTGAGCGGCCGCCGCCGCACGTTCTGCTCCGACGCCTGCGTCCACGAGTGGCGCCTCCGCTCGAGCACATCGTACCTGCGCGAGTGCGTGTTCGAGCGCGACCGCGGGATCTGCGCGATCTGCCGCATCGATACGATGGCGCTGCGCCGCCGCGTGCTGCGCCTCCCCTTCGGCCGCCGCGTGATCGAGATACGCGCGCTGCGGATCACGAAGGGGCGGAAGAGCTGGTGGGAAGCGGATCACATCGTGCCCGTGGTCGAGGGCGGCGACTCGAATCTGGAGAACATTCGGACGCTGTGCGTGATGTGCCACCGGCAGGCGACGGCGGAGCTGCGGGTGCGGCGATATACTCGGCGCAATGGCACGATCGAAGGTGGCGGAGGCGCTGCGCCAGGAGCAGATGCGCGAGGTGCTGGCGATGACGCCGGATGAGCGCGTGGCGTTGATCGTGGCGCTGCGCGACCGCGGCATCGAAGCCATGATGGCCGCGCGAGGGATCGACCGCGACGCCGCGATCGAAGAGATCAAGCGCTCCCGCCGCCTCGGCCGCCGCTATTCGCGCTCGATGGACGACTGACGTGCTGTTCCATCGCGTCCGCGCGATTCTCGACGCCAATGCCGTTCGATACGCGCTCATCGGCGGCTGGGCTGTCGGTCTCCGCGGCTACGTTCGCGCGACCACCGACACCGACTTCCTCACGGTCGACAAGCGTGTTTTGAAGCGAGATCTGTGGCAGCAGCTCATCGACGACGGCATTCACGTCGACCCGCGCAAGGGAGACTTCGCCGATCCGCTCGGAGGTGTGGTGCATATCGGCTCGAAGCCTGAGGAGGTCGACGTCGTCGTCGGCAAGTGGAAGTTCGAGTTGCGCGTCATCGAACGCGCCGAGCCGGTGGTGTTTCACGGCGTGGCCGTGCCTGTCCCGATGACCGGCGATCTGATTCTGTTGAAGCTCGCGGCCGGCGGAGCTCAGGATTATGCCGATGCATACCAGTTGCTGAAGCTCGGTCCGGAAACAGAGCTCATCGCGTCGATCGACGCGGAGATCGCGGCGCTGCCGCACGACGCTCAGCAACTCTGGCAGCGCCTCAAGGGTGAGATTACTCGACCCTCACCCTGACGCCGTCGCTGCGTCCGCTGTCGTCCACTACCACGATCTCGTGCGTGCCGCGCGTGGGGCGCAGGAACAGCTTGCGCGAGGCGTCGCCGCTCGCGATGAGCGTGCCGTCCTCGAACCAATAGAGGTGCGCGGCGTCGGCGGTCTCGGCGCTCAGCAGGATCTCCTGGAACTCGGCGGGGGCGTCGCGGCGGAGGCGGTAGGGCGTCGCGGGCGACGGCGAGACAATGCGGGGCGGGGGGCCGGCGGCGACGTCAGTGCACTTCGGCGAAACGGGCGGGAGGGGGGCGAATGGCTGGTTCTGCGCGCGCCACCAGGCGACGAGCTCGGGCGGATACATCGTGGCGACGACTTGCGCGTGCGGGACGGCCGCGAGGCAGTCGCCGGCGAGGCGCTGGCCGTTGCGTTTGTCGATGAAGATCGGGCGGTGCATCTCGCAGGCATGAAGGCGCGTGCGGCCGGGGATGTAGGCGATGCGGGTCCGCTCACGGCAGAACTCCGTCGGGAGCTGGTGGGATAAGGCGCAGACTTCGATCGAGGGAACAGGCGACAGGGAACGGGGCACAGATGAAGCATCGAGGGCCCGAAAGAGATCGAACAGCAGCGGCGCGGCGAACTCCGATCCCGACAGGCCCTTCTCGCCGTGGCCGTCGAAGTTGCCGGCCCAGACGCCGATTGCGTACTTCGTCGAGTAGCCGACGCTCCAGGCGTCGCGATGGCCGTACGACGTGCCGGTCTTCCACGCGACGGACGGCGCGCCCGCGGCTTGCCACGCTCTCGGCATGTCGGGGCGGCGCAGCTCGGTGAGGATCGCGGTGACCAGCACCGTGGCCTCGGACGAGAAGAGACGTACGGCAGGCGCCGGCGGGCCGGCGAGCACGTGCGCGTTGCGATGCACACCCTCGGCGGCCAGCGTCGCGTAGAGGTTCGTGAGATCGACGAGGCGCACTTCGCCGCTGCCGAGGATGAGCGGGAGGCCGTACTTGGCGGGATCGCGGTCGAGCGTCTGCAGGCCGCCTTTGCGGAGCAGGGCGACGAACTCGTCGACGTGCTCGTCGCCGAGGAGGTGGACGGCGGGGGCGTTGAGCGACTGCACGAGCGCGTCGTGCACCGTCACGCGGCCGCGATACGTGCCGTCGTAGTTCTCGGGGACGTAGCCGCCGTAGTCCGCCGGCACGTCGAGCACGTACGAGTCCGGGACGAGCAGGCCGTCGTCGAACGCCTTCGCGTAGAGGAACGGCTTGAGCGTCGAGCCGGGCGACCGCCGCGCCGTGGCGCCGTTCACCTGCGCGTCGAAGAACGACGCCGAGCCGACCATCGCCAGGACGTCGCGCGTCTCCACGTCGATGACGACGACCGCGGTCTGCTCGACGCCGTACGCGCGCAGCGAGGCCATGCGCGCGGCCACCTGCTGCTCGGCCATGTGCTGGATGCGCGGGTCGAGCGTCGTGTAGACGCGCGCGCGGCCGCCGGTCTGCTGCACGGCGAAGTCGCAGAAGTGCGGCGCCACGAACGGCGCGCGGCGGCGCTCGCGCGGCAGCGGCTGGCGCATCGCGTTCGCGATCTCGGCCGGCGAGAACGCGCCGCGGTCGCGGAGCTGGCGCAGCACGCGGTCGCGGGCGCGCGTCGCGGCGGCGTGGTCGCGCAGCGGGTCGTAGCGATTGGGCGAGCGCGGCAGCGTCGTCAGGAACGCGACTTCGCCGACGGAGAGCCGCGACGGCTCTTTGCCGAAGTAGACCTGCGAGGCCGCGCCGATCCCCTCGACGTTGCCGCCGTACGGCGCGAGGTTGAGGTAGATCTCGAGGAGCTCGCGCTTCGAATGATGCGCGGTGAGCTGGATGGCGCGGAAGGACTCGATGGCTTTCGCGAACAGCGTTCTGGAGCGCGGACGGGTGAGCCTGGCGATCTGCATCGGGATCGTGGAGGCGCCGCTGACGCGTCGTCGCGCTTTCATGTTCGACCACGCGGCGCGCGCGATCGCGATCGGGTTCACGCCGGGGTGTTTGTAGAAGTAGCGGTCTTCGGAGGTGACGACGGCGCGGACGAGCTCGGGCGGGAGCTCGTCGAGCTTGATGGGGACGCGGACCTTGCCGTCGGGCGGGAGGAGGATGCGCATCGGCGCGCCGCTGCGGTCGTAGACGACGATCGCCGGCGCGCGATGCAGGCGGGCCTCGGGGAAGGGGAACGCGAGGTCGAGCGCGATCGGCAGGAGGACGATCGCGAGGAACGCGGACGCGAGACGCGTCCGGGCCAGCCGGCGGGACGCCGGCACTACCGTGTCCTCACGACGAGCACCGAGCGCTCGCCCACGGCGTGGTTCGCGCGCACGTACATCGCCTCGGCGTACACCGGCGGCTGCACGTAGACGCCCGGCGTCACGGCGCGCAGCAGCGTGTAGTACGTCCGCACGCCGCTCTCCGGGAGCTCGACGAAGTAGAGGACCTGGTCGTCGCGGATGTCGGTGTTCGTGCAGGCGCTCATCTCGCCGGTGATCCAGGTGAACGACTCCGTCGTGGCCAGGCGCGGGTTCTCGACCTCGAGGCCCGCGGGGATCAGGTTCTGCACGACGACGTTGTCGAGGCGGCCGTTCGTCGACTCGATCTTCGTCACGCAGATGAGGAGGTCGCCCTGCCGCACGCCGGCGGGATCGAGCGGCTTGCCGTCGCGCGTCAGCAGCTCGCGCGAGACCTTGATGCCGTCGCTCGACGGCTTGAACGACGCCGCGTTGCGCACGCCGCGCGTCACCAGCGAGTAGTACGCCGCGCCGGACTGGTAGCCGGCGTTGAACGTCACGCGCAGCGGCGCCGTCCCTTTGACGTTGCGGAAGACCGCGGTCGTCGACGTGAACGTGCCGAGCATCCTGCTGCCGGCGTAGACCGCGCCGGAGTAATTCGCCGTGGCGTGCTGCCGCCGCATGAACGAGCCGAGGGCGATGAGGGCGAGCGACGACTCCTGCGTCGACCACCAGCGGTCGCCGGCGTCGCGGGAGAGGCGCTCGACGATGCGCGGGATGCGCGGATCGTTCGGCGCGGCGTCGAGCATGGCCATGAGCAGCAGCGCGCGGTTGCGCACGGTCGAGTCGAGGTTGCCGCCGCTCGCGCGCGCCACGGTCTCGACGTCCTGCACGTTCGCCAGCAGCGCATCGATCGCGCGCGGATTCCCCGCCGCGGCGTACGCGGCCGCGAGGAGCGCCTTCGAGCTGACGTCGAGCTGGCCGAGCTGGTGCTCGCGGACGTAGTCCATCATCCCGACGTCGGCCTTGCCAGCGCGCGCCAGGACGTAGAGGTCGTAGACGACGCGCTCGAGATCGCCGGAGCCGGACTGCATTTTCGCTTTCGCGTCGCCGGCGACGTAGGTCAGCGCGCGGTCATAGATCCCCGGCTCGACCTGGTGCCCGGCGCGGCGGGCCTCGACGAGGAAGTGCGTCGCGTACGTCGAGCCCCACGGCCACGGCGACGCGCCGTACGGCCACATCGCGAAGCCGCCGGAGATGGTCTGCATCGTGCCGAGGCGGCGCACGCCTTCGCGCACCATTGCCGCGGAGTCGTTGTTCGCCAGCGCGTCGGGGTCGAGCTCCTTCGCCAGGTCGCCGAAGTAGAGGAGCGGGAAGACCGACGACGTGGTCTGCTCGACGCAGCCGTACGGGTAGTGCAGCAGGTAGGCGAGCTTGCCGCGGAAGCGGACGGCGGGGAGCGGGCTGATGACGAGCGTCCGCTCGACCGAGGCCGGCATGAAGGTCTTGACGTCGTCGGCGAACGCGGTGCTCTGCACGAACGCGCCCGACTGCTCGTCGCTCTCCGGCGGCAGCGGCCAGCGGACGGGGATCGTCAGCGTCGCCGAGGCGCTCTCGCCGTTGCCGGTGGCGTTGATGGCGAGGTCGACCTGGCCGGGCTGCGGCGGGATCGAGATCGGAAGATAGATCGTCTTCTCGGTGCCGTTCGGAATTGTCATCCCGAGCGGAGCGAGGGATCCCCTGCCGGCGGGGGATCGTTCGCCGTCTTCGCGGCTCTCGATGACAAAGGAGCCCGCGCGCCCCGTGTCGTTGCGCAGCGTGACCGGCACGGAGACCTGATCGCCGACGGCAACGAAGCGCGGCGGCGTGGCGGTGAGGACGAGCGGGTCGTGCACGCGCACCATCGTCTCGCTCGACCCGAATCGATGGCCGCGATGGACGACGGCCATGACGCGCACGCCGCCGTTGAAGTCGGGGATGTCGAAGGCGTACTTGACGTGGCCGCTCGCATCGGCGCGCAACGGTCCCGACCAGTACGCGACCGGCTTGGCGCGCCGGATGGAGTCGGCGCGGACGTACTGCGCGAGCCCATCGTTCCCCTCGCTGCCGCCCGCCACCTTCTTCCGATTCGGCCGCACCTCGGGGAGGAGCTGCGCGAAGATGTCGTGCGTCGCCACGCCGAGGGCCAGGCGGCGGTAGAAGTGCGCGAAGGGATCGGGCGTCTTCTGCGCGATGAGCTGCAGGATGCCCTCGTCCACCGCGGCGATCGTCACCACCGCGCCCGGCTCCGCCGTCACGTCGACCGGCAGCTTGCGGCGCGAGCGCATCTCCGCGGGCGCCTTGATCTGCGGGTGGACGTGGTTGGCCTCGCGGTCGACGTTCACGGCGATCGCGCCGAACGCGCGGCCGGCCTCGCCCGGCTCCAAATCCTTCGCTGCACGGACGAGCGTCGCGGTGATGAACGCGTTCGGCCGCAGCTCCGCGGCGAGCGGCACGCGTACCGTGGCGGTGTTGCCGGCCAGCGTCTCCACCGCGGTGTACGTCACGTCGTCGCGCTCGACGGTGACGAGGAGCTTGCCGGAGAACGGCGCGCGCACCTGCAGCACGGCGACGTCGCCCGGAGCGTACTCGTTCTTGTCGAGGTCGAGCTGCAGGCGCCCTGGGTTCTTCATCGCCCACGGCGAGTAGCCCCAGCCGCCGGCCGAGAACTCCGTCGCCGCCGAGGCGCCGCTGTCGGGATCGGTGACGACGACGCGGTAGGTGCGGTAGCCGGTGGCGACGAAGGTGAACGTGCCGCGCGCCGCGCCGGCGGGAATCGCCTTCGTCGACAGGAGCACGGCGTCGCGCGTCGACTCGTAGTCGTAGCCGCCGTTCGACGTCTTCCGCAGCACGGTGTGCCACTGGTCCTCGAAGAGCTCCGCGCGCAGCGCGCCGCCGGCGAGCGGCTTGCCGTCCTTCGACAGCGAGATCCACTCGAACGTCACCGGCGTCCCTTCCTTCGGATAGCCGGCGCCCTGCCGCCGCACGCCGACGTAGCGCTTCCACGGATGCACCGGCACGCGGGCGACGGCGGAGACGCCGCGGCCGCCCTGCTCCTGCACGCGCGTCGTGACGATCGCTTCGAGCGACGACGGCACGAGGAGGTGCGGCGGAATCTCGACCTTCAGCTCGCGCGTGCCGTTGGCGTCGAGCGCGCCGCTGTCGCTGGCGATCTCGCGCGGGTCGAATTTGCGGTCGCCGTTCGTGAAGCTGAAGTCGGTGAAACCGTCGGGATAGAAGATCGACGGCGCCAGGCGGACGCGCGTGTCGGAGGCGAGGTTCGCCGCGGGCGGGCCGAAGAGGTAGGCGCTGGTGACGCCGACGACGAGGTCCTCGCCCGGCGCGGCATCCTTCGTCTTCGGCTTGATCTCGACCTTGATGCGGTCGGGGACGAACTCCTCGACCTGGAAGAAGTACGAGCCGATGACCTCCTTGCCGGCGATGACGTCGATGCGGTGGTGCCCGGTGCGCGCGTATGGCGGGAGCTTGAGGGTGAAGGGCGCGATGCCGCCCTCCCCCATCGCCACGCGGAACGACTCGCGCTCGTCGTTGCCGTCGAAGTGCTTGGCCACGAGCGGGAGCTCGGGCGGCGCGGCTAGAGCGCGGTCGCGCACGACGGCGAGGCCCTGCACGGTCTCGCCGGGGCGGTAGATGTCGCGCTCGCCGTAGACGAAGGCGCTGTAGCCGCTCGCGCCGGGGCGGTCGCCGGCGACGTCGAACGGCGAGAGGTCGACCTCGGTCTTGCCGAAGACGAGGAACGAGAAGTCCTTGCCGCGCTGCACGACGACCATGAAGGGGCGCTTCTTCTTCGCCACCTTCGCGCTCCAGAGTCCGCGCGCATCGGTGTTGCCGGTGGCGAGGACCTGGTTTTGATCGCTGATCAGCGTGACGGTGGCGTCGCCGACGGCGCTCAAGTCTTTGAACGACGACACCCAGACGGTGAGGCGGTCGTTGCCGCGCTTGGCGACGACGCCGAGGTCGGTGATGAGAATCCAGCGCGTGGCGTCGTCGCGGCCCTTGCGCGCCAGCATCACGCGGTAGAGCCCCGGCTCGTGCCTGCTGACGTACGGCTCGAGGGAGACGTTGGTGACGACTTTGCGGTTGTGCGGCGCGCGCAGGGCGAGCTTCTTCCGCGCGATCGGATCGCCCATCGTGTGCGAGATCGGGGCGACGCGCGCATCGTCCGCGTCGTCGACGTCGTCGTCATCGCCCTCGTCCTCGTCGTTGCCGTAGTAGCGGTGCGGGAACCAGTAGTCGTTGGCGAGGAAGTAAAAGATGTTGTTGCGATAGACGCGGTCGATGGCCAGGACGGCCTTGTCGACGTTGACGGACTCGATGGCCACGGAGCGGAAGCCGCTCGAAGAGAGGAACATCCCCTCGCTCTGGAAGTCGAGGTGCGGATCGAGGTCGAGGAAGGCGACGGTGGCGGCGTAGTCGGCCTCGAGGACGGCGTTGTCGACCGCGGGCAACCCCTTGCCGACGACGACGTCGTACTTCGCGCCGGGCGCGAAGGGGCCGGTGAAGAGGAGCTCGTTGCCCTGCGCGGAGACGTGGGCCTTGACGGCCGGCTTGATGGTGACGAACTTGGCGGCGACGTCGGGGTTGACGGCGGACGACAGCTCGATCTTGAGCGTCGACTCGGCGTCGCCGGAGAGCGGCGCGACGTTGCGCACGGCGAGCTTCTCGGACGAGCCGATGGCGACCTCTTTGACGTAGTCGCTCTCGAGGCTCTGCCCGCCGATGCTCGTGGCGACGCTCTTGTCGACGACGATCTTGATCGTGCGCTCGTCGCGCCCCTTCGGCAGCGGCTTGGAGCGGAAGGCGATGACGGCGTTGCTGCCGCCGTCGACGAGGATCTCGACCGGCACTTTCTCGTTGCTGTCGATGAGCGTGACGCGCGAGACGAGGAGCTCGGGGTTGACGGCGTAGTTGAAGTGCACCTCCCCCCGCAGCACCACGTCCCGCGGCGCCGCTGCCACCGGCTCCTCGGCCGTCACGATTCTCTCGATGACGAGGCGGTCGATGACGACCTTGACCTCGGCGTCGCCGCGGAAGCGCTGCCCCGCGGAGACGAGGCGCGGCGTCTTCAGGGCGATGCGGTACTCGGTGCCGACGTTGAAGCCGCCCGCCGGCGCAAAGCGGAGAACGTTCTCGGCGCGCCAGCGCCAGACGCCGGTGACGTGCGGCTCGACGGTGGCGGGCGGCGGGTCGACGATCTCCCCAGCCCTGGCAACGCCGACGGGCTTGTCGAAGACGATGTCGACCCACTCGCGCCCACGCCGGTCGACCTGGACGTCGAAGACGCCGATGGAGCCGGCGTCGTCGGCCTGCACGCGATGGGTGAGAAGGACGCTGAGCGCCGAGGTGGCGATGACGACGGCGATGAGCCCCGCGAGAATCGAGACATTCCGCTTTTCCATGCGGACAAGAGAAGTCCGCATTGCGCAAGCGCCGCGGCGCAAGCAAGGAAAGCTCGTGACGCGATTGTGGCGAAATTATGGAGCGCCGGCGTCCTCGCCGGCTGGCCCGCAGGCGTCCCGCCTGCGTTGCGGGAAGGGCGGCGGGACGCCGCCTGGCCGGCCGCCGGGACGGCGGCACTACCGGCGTTGATCAGAGGAACGAACCAGACTCTCATGCGAGTCACTTACAGCCGTACCTCTGGATTTCATGCGCGCGGTCCCTCCTTTGCAGTATCTTGACCGCGTCGCATGGGAACGCGGAAACCGATCACGACGCGGCTGCAGCGGACGCTCGGCACGCTCGGGCTCAAGTCCATGCACGTCGTCAAAGAGGCCGATCGCATCGCCCGCGAGCTGGGGCGGGCGGGAATCAGCCGGCAGCACTTCGGGCGGCTCAAGAGCGGGCGGCCACGGCGAGCGCGGAGAAGATTTACATCGTCGTCGCCGCCCTCCGCGAGCTGACCGGCATCGCTTTCCGCGCGCACGACCTCTTCGACGTCGAGCCGGAAACGAATGGCGGGAACGTATTCGTTCCGTTATCCTCGGCCTCCCACAGTTCGCGTATCTGGAGAGTGTTCGTGCCCGACGAGCCCGGCCCCCGCGCTACGGACGCGGTCGAGCAGCTTTACACGCAATACGGCGTGCTTCTGCGCTCCATCGCCATGCGGCGCTTCGGCGTACCGCCCGACGACGCCGAGGCCCTCGTACACGACACCTTCGTGGCCTACCTGGAGCGGCACACGGTCATCCGCGACGTCAAGCGCTGGCTCATGGGCGCGGTCGGAAACGCCTGCAAGAATTACTGGCGCGCGCGCAAGCGCGAAGCGCCGCTGCTCCCCGAGCACGACGACACGGCCGATCCGGCGGCCGACGAGGCGGCCGAGCACCGGCTGCGGCGCAGCGCCATCGTGGCCGTGCTCGCCCAGCTCGGCCCCAAGTGCCGCGAAACGCTGCGCCGCTACTACCTCGGCGAAGAGAGCAAAGAGACCATCGCCGCGCAGTTGTCCACCTCTCCGGGCTACGTGCTGAAGCTGCTCATCGCCTGCCGGCATCGGGCGCATGAAGTTTTTCGCGCCCTCATGGGTCCGAAAAGATGACGCACTACGACGACGAGATCCTCATTGCATACCTTGTCGACGCCTCCCTCGTCGGCGATGCCGCGGCGATCGAAGCGCACCTCGACGTCTGCGGCCGCTGCCGCGACGAGGTCGAGGTGCTGCGCGCCTTCGGCGAGACGATGCGCGAGCGGGCGGCGTGGGATGAGGTCGACGCGCTGCGGACGTCGCCGGAGCGCCTGGCCCAGACCCTGGCGCTCAATGCCTCCATCGAGAAAGAGGACCGCGCCGCGGCGTGGATGCTGGCGCGGTACCTGCGGTCGCCGCTCCTGTTCCGCAACGCGGAGATCGCCGCGCAGGCCCGCTTCCGGTCGGCGGGCGCCGTGCGCGTGCTCTGCGCGGCGGCGTACAAACTGCACGAACAGCGGCCGCGATTCAGCCACGACGTGGCGACGGAAGCGTGGAAGATCGCAGCGCGATTGCCCGAGGAACATCCCCTGCGGCGCGTATGCCTCGGCATGGCGCTGCGGGAACGCGCCACGGCACTGCGCTACCTCGGCAGGTTCGCGGAGGCGCTCGAAGCGCTCGAGACGGCCGAGGCGCTCGCGAGCGGGACGGCGTCGGCGGATGGGTTCGATCTCGCGCTGGTCTGGGTTGGTCGGGCAACGATTTACATGAAGAGCGACCGGCTGCAGGAGGCGATCCCGTTAGCGCAGAACGCCGCGCGAATCTTCCGCGAGTATGGCGATGATGAACGCGAAGCAGCGGCGAGGATTGTCGAGGGCGCTTGCTTTATGTTCTTAGGCGACGCAGCGCATGCTGCGCGTGCCTTCGAGCGAGTCATTGTCAACGCTGATAAACGCCACGACGTCGTCGTACTGGCGAGTGCCATGAACAACGCAGCAGTGGCGTATACCGATCTGAGACAGTTGGATCGTGCGACGAGCTACTACACAAAAGCGATCGCGCTGTTCGACGAGCTGCAGCGCCCGACCGAAGCAGCGCGCGCGCGATGGGCGCTAGCATCGATTCTTGTGGCCTCAGGCGAGTTGCCTCGCGGGATTGCCGCGTTGGCTGCCGCACGCGAGGAGCTTGCGTCTTTGAGTCTCATGAACGATGCGGCGCTCGCAACACTGGAATGGGCGGAAGCGCGGCTCGCGGCGGATATGCCGGCTGGCGTTGCCGAGGCGTGCCGCACGATCATGATGACGTTCGGTTCCGAGGGAATGGAGCGAAGCGCGCGCGTCGCTCTCGCCTACCTGCACGAAGCGCTCGCCAGGGGCACGGCCACGCCGAAGGTCGTGCGGCACGTTCGCGAATATCTGCGCGACCTTCCCTCGACACCGGAGCGCGCGTTCGCGCCGCCCTCCTAAGTCCGTTGTCCTAAAGCATCTCCCTCCCGTTACCTCTCCGTAACAGGGCTACCGCCCTCCAAGGAGAGTTCATGCGAACGGTTCGACGGTACATGGCGGCGCTGTCGCTCGTGGCGATGGTCGCGAGCGGCTCGGCATTTGCCGGAGTGCGCGACGACGGCGGCGTAGGACGGCAGATGCAGAACGCTTCGAAGCTCCGGCAGTTCATCCAACACGTGCTGGACTACCTCGACAACAAGATCAGCGTCCCGCCGACTTAATACAGTTTCCCGTGGGAATCGGCCGGCGCACCGCGGGAATCGGCCGGCGGACGTGGGAATCGGTCGGCGGACGTGGGAATCGGCCGGCGGACGTGGGAATCGGCCGGCGCACCGTGTGAATCGGCCGGCGCACCATGGGAATCGGGCGGCGCACCATGGGAATCGGCCGGCGCACCGTGTGAATCGGCCGGCGCACCGTGGGAATCGGCCGGCGCACCGTGTGAATCGGCCGGCGCACCGCGTGAATCGGCCGGCGCACCGTGTGAATCGGCCGGCGCACCGCGTGAATCGGCCGGCGCACCGTGTGAATCGGCCGGCGCACCGCGTGAATCGGCCGGCGCACTGTGTGAATCGGCCGGCGCACCGCGTGAATCGGCCGGCGCACCGTGGGAATCGGCCGGCGCACCATGGGAATCGGCCGGCGCACCATGGGAATCCGTCGGCGCACCGTGGGAATCGGCCAGCGCACCGTGTGAATCGGCCGGCAAATCGTGGGAATCGGGGCGGCGGAGCGTGAGAACCGAGCGGCGGAGCGTGAGAATCGAGCGGCGGAGTGTGGGAATCGGGCGGCGCACCGTGGGGAATCGGGCGGCGCACCGCGGGAATCGCGTGGCGCACCATCCCCGCCGGCCGGCGCACCGTCGCGGCCGGGCGAAACCGCGGCGGCTGCAACGTATCCGCGGCACTTTTCGCGGCGGGTAGGTGCGCACGGCGCCCGCGGCCCTCCTGAACGGTGACGAGCCAGGCTCCGCGCGGGCAGGGGGACGACGACGATGCGCGCATCGTCGAGCTCTTCGTACGCCGCCGCGACCGCTACGACGAACCGACGGTGCTGCGGCTGACGCGGGCGACGGCGGCACAGCTGCGCCTCTCGATCGAGGAAGGCGAGATCGAGCCGGACGAGCGGTCAGGCATGCGCACCTTCGGCTGGGCCGACGTGGTGCACCTCGCCCTCCGGCGCTGGACGCCGCGGATGATCTCCGCGGCGTTGGCGCGTGCCGGCGCCCGGCAGGCCCTTCCCCATCTGAACCAGACCCGCACCATCCCGGTGGAACTGCCGCTGTATCAGATCCGCCTGCTCCATTGGCTGGCCGCGGAATCGAGCGAGGCGGGCACGCCGCGGTTGAACGCCAGCGACATCGTGGAGCGCCAGATTGACGCGCTGGTCTCCGGCCTCGAGCCCGCCGATGCTCTGGCGATCGAAGGAGCGATCCACGGTTTCCGGGCTGCATGGCAGTTCCCGCAACCGCAGGAGGCGGCGCCGGACGTCCGGGAGCGTTGTATCTATTGCGGATCGTCGCGGGTGCGTGAGAGCGGCGCGTGCGCCTCGTGCTTGGTTTTGCACGAGGGGAAACGCGGATAGCGAACGGGATACGGAGCGCCGGCGTCCTCGCCGGCTGGCCTCGCAGGCGTCCCGCCTGCGTTGTTGGAAGGCGGCGGGACGCCGCCTGGCCAGCCGCCGGGACGGCGGCGTTACGTTCAGTGCACGTGGGCGTGGTCGTGCACGTGCGTGTGCCCTCCATCCCCGACTCCACCTGCGCCGCGGAGCGCCGGCGTCCTCGCCGGCTGGCCTCGCAGGCGTCCCGCCTGCGTTGTTGGGAGGCGGCGGGACGGCGGCGGTTCAGTGCACGTGCGCGTGGTCGTGCACGTGCGTGTGCCCCTCCATCCCCGACTCCACCTGCGCCGCGACCTGGCGCGCGAGCTCGCGGAACGCGGCGGCCGCGGGCGAGCCTGGGTCGAGCACCACGATCGGCTCGCCGCTGTCGCCGCCGACCACCACCTTCGGGTCGAGCGGCACCTCGCCGAGGAAGGGGACGCCGAGCATCTCCGCGGTCTTCTTGCCGCCGCCGTGGCCGAAGATCTCTTCGCGTTCGCCGCAGTGGCGGCAGATGTAGTAGCTCATGTTCTCGACGATGCCGAGGACCGGCACGTTCACCTTGCGGAACATCGCCAGCCCCTTGCGCGCGTCGATCAGCGCCACGTCCTGCGGCGTCGTCACCACCACCGCCCCCGTCAGCGGCACCTTCTGCGTCATCGTCAGCTGCGCGTCGCCGGTGCCGGGCGGCAGATCGATGATCATGAAGTCGAGCTCGCCCCACTTCACGTCCGTGAGGAACTGGTCGAGCGCCTTCATCACCATCGGGCCGCGCCAGATCACGGGCGTGTCGGGATCGGTGATCAGGCCGAGGGACATCGTCTTGATGCCGTGGTTCTGCATCGGCATGATCTTCTCGTCCTGCTCGTCGATCTCCGGGCGGCCGGCGATGCCGAGCATCATCTGCTGCGAGGGGCCGTAGATGTCGGCGTCGAGCATGCCGACGGTGTAGCCGAGGGCGCGCAGCGCGAGCGCGAGGTTCGTCGACACCGTCGACTTCCCCACCCCGCCCTTCCCCGATGCGACCGCGATCTTGAAGCGCACGCCCTCGAGTACCTGCGCCGGCGCGTGGCCGCCCTGCGGCATCTGCGACTGGCGGCTGCCGATGTCGAGGCGGACGTCGACGTCCGTCACGCCGTCGATCTTCCGCACGGCCGCCTCGGCGTCGCGCTTGAGCGTCGCGCCGACGGTGGGGTTCTCGGTCTGGAACTGGACGGTGAAGGCGACGCGGCCGCCGCTGACGCTGACGTCGCGGACGAAGCCGAAGGAAACGATGTCGCGGGACAGGCCGGGGAACTTAACGGTTTTCAGCGCTTCGAGCACTTGCTCCTGCGTTGGCATTCTGTTTCTCCTCTTTGAAGTGCTCGTACGACTCGGCGATGAGCGGGATCGCTTCCTCCGACGTGGCCACGACCCGGACGATGTCGAGGTCGGGAGGGCTGGCCAGGCCGCGCTCGATCATCGTCGCGTTCACCCAGTCGAGCAGGCCGTTCCACATTGTACCGACGAGGATCAGCGGGTGCTCGCGCATGTGCTTGACCTGCAGGAGCTGCCAGACCATGAAGAGCTCGAGCGCGGTGCCGATGCCGCCGGGAAAGACGATGAACGCGGACGAGAGCCGCACGAAGTGGTGGAGCCGCGAGAAGAACGTGCGGTGCCGGAAGACTTTGTTGACGAAGGGATTGGCGCTCTCCTCGGTCGGCAGGTGGATGGCCAGGCCGAACGAGCGCGCGTGGCTGTCGACCTGCCCCTCCATCGCGCCGGCGTTGGCGGCTTCCATGAGCCCGGGGCCGCCGCCGGTGACGATGTCGATGCCCATCCTGGCCAGCTCGTAGCTGAGCTTCTTGACCTCTTCGTAGATCGGGTCGCCGCGGCGGATGCGGGAGCTGCCGAAGATGGAGACGCGGTAGTGCTCGACGCGCTCGGGCTGGATCTGATCGAGGTCGTTGATCGTCTCCCAGAGCTGGTAGATGGCCTTGTCGAGGATGTGAGTCGGGTCGACGGTGCTCTGTTTTTTCTTCTGCTGCTCTTTCCTAAGGGTCTCCAGTTGGGGCGTGGTCGTGCGCTCGGCCATGGGGCCGATAGACTACTTCACAATCCACACATCCTTCGCAAACTCCTTGAGCTTCGGCTCGGCCGCGCGCGCCTCGGCCTCGGAGTCGAACTTGACGCGGACCTTGAACTGCGCGCCGGCGCGCTCGACGTACGCGGAGGTGAAGCCTTTGTCGATGAGCGTGGCCGCGAGCGTCTCGGCCGTCTTCTGGTCGGCGGAGACGAGGAGCTGCGCGTAAACCGGCTTCGCCTCGGCAACCTGGAGCGCCGCCGTCTCGGCGGCCGGCGGAGCGGCGTCCCGCCGCTCGGTGACGGTGGCGGCGACCGGGACGGTCGCCGGGACTGCCGGCGGGACGCCGGCGTTCCCCACCTCCACGATCTTGCCGAGGTCGGGCTTCTTCGCCGTCAGCGAGGAGCCTTCGTTGATCACCGCCGGCTCCTTCTTCACCACGAGCCGGTCCTCCCCCTGCCCGCGCCCGATCAGCAATCCGAACGCGAACGACGCGGCGAGCGACAGCAGCAGCAGGACGAAGGCCATGAACGCCTGTCCGGCCGTGAGCGAGATCTCGTAGTGGGATTGATCCTCGATGAGTAGTTCGTCAGACATCACGCCCTCCCTTTCTCACTTCGTCTGAGACGCGGCCGGGGCCGCAGCGTTCCAGTTTGTGTGATAGACGACGCCGTTGTCAAAGTAGATCGCGGCGGCGCCGCCGTCGGACTTGGGGTAGATCCAGACGGCGTAGACGCGGCTGTTCTGCTCGACCTGCTTGATCCAGTCCTCGCGCGGCAGGCCGACGAGGTTGCGCACGTCGTCCTCTTTCATCCCGCTCTTCACGTTGGCGAAGCTGGTCATGGAGACGTAGCGGCGCTGCTCGGCGTAGGCGATGCGCGCCTTGGCGTCGGCGTTCTGCGGATCGACCGCGAGCGCCTCGCGGTAGCGCGCCAACGCCTGGTCGTAGCGCGAGAGGACGTTGAGGTAATCGTCGCCGACGAGGATCTTCTCCCGCGCGATGACCTTGGCCGCGCGCGGGTCGTGGGTCCGCTCGAAGTACTCCGTGACCTTGCCCATGAAGGTGGAGAGGACGTCGTCGATCTTGCGGTGGTTCTCGAGGTCGATCTCGATCAACTGCTTGCGCGAGGCGCCGGGCGGCGGCGCGGGCTGGGCCTTGCGCAGCGTCTCGATCCAGGCGTAGTCGGCGGTGAGGAGGTTCCACTCGCGATCGTTCGGCTCGGTGGGCGGGCCGGAGACGGTCGTGCAGGCAGCGAGGAGAGCGGTTGCCAGGAAGAGGATGAGGAGCCGGCGCATCGGACGGAGTTATTTTAGCTCAGCCCGATGCGCCGGCTGGTGCCAGATCATGGACAGGTCGCGAACGCGCTCGTGTCCTGGATCGGCTGGAAGGCGATGCCGAGGGGGTTCGTGTAGATTTTAGTCAGGTTCAATTTCGTGTCCGTAACCGAGAACGTGACATTCACGTCGGTCAAGCCGCCAGCGAACACCCAGAAACGGTTGTTCAAGCCACATCCGTTGATCACTTTCACGACCATCTCGACATTGCTCGAGCCGAAGAACCAGAAATAACCGGTGTCTGAGGTGAGCGGAATGGCCTGCCCGCTGCCGGTCTGTCCACCGCCCGTTTTCCACTGCGCGCTCACGCCGAAGCGACCGCCGGCGAGGCAGAGCGTCGTCGCATTCGCCGTGCACGCTGCCGGTCCGTTCGGCGGCGCTTGCGTCACCGTAAAGGTCTGCTCGGAACCTCGCGTTCGCGGGTCGGCGACCGTCACCGTGCCGACGCGCTGCGCTGGCGGGGAGTTGTTGGTCGTAACGGAATACGTCACCGTTGTCGTGCCGCTGCCCGAGCCGCTACTGCCGGACGTAATGGAAATCCACGCCGCGTTACTCGTCGCATTCCACGATCCTGTGCAGCCAGCGGGGCTCGCGTTTACGGCGAACGTTCCGGTCGTCGCTCCGGCACCCACGCTGGCGCTCGACGGGGACAACGATAGCGTGCAAGCAGCGGTCCCCGGCGCCTGTGTCACGGTGTACGTCTGGTCGAGCCCTCGGGAGCGCGTCGGCGAAACCGTGACTTTGGCGGTGCGTGCAACGGGTAAAGGATTCAGGGTGGCAGAGTAGGTCAGCAGCGTCGGGCCGGCACCCGAACCGCTGCCGCCGGAAACAATCGTCAGCCATGAAGAGTCGGAGAGTGAGGTCCAACTGCCGACGCACGGATTCGGATTGTTGATCACGTAGAAAGTTCCGGAGCTCGCCGTTGACGGCAGAATGCCACTCGTCGCCGTCAGCGTCAGCGCGCACGTCGCATTGCATGGAGCGCCGTTGATGGGAGCGAGATTCGGGAAATCGACATAGTCGACATACGCGTAGCTGCCGTTCGACTGCAATTCCTCTAGCAACATCGAAACGAAGTAGCAGCCCGTCGGTGGTACGGTGAAGGCGATCGTGCCCGAGTCGATGTTGAAATAATACGTATTCGGCAGAAGCTGCCCCATCGTGTAGATGGCGGTGCGATAGCCGTTCTGGCGATAATCACCGGTCGACATCCAGAGCGTGAGACGCAATAATCCCGAAACGCGCGTCAGGCTGGCATTTTCGACCCGGTCCGCCGTCAGCCGCGCCGCCGATCCGAGGTACGAGTAGCCGACGTTGCCGAGCAGCGATAGACCATTCGTGCCGAGCACCGAGATCGGCGGAAGCGAGAGCGACTCGATCGAGCGATCCGACGGCACCAAGGAATTCGGTTCTGCGACCTTAGGGGACGCCATCGGGATCGTAGCCCGCGGTTCCGTCGGCTCGTGTCGAACTTCCTGTCTTGCCGTTTGACCGAACGACGGAAACGGAATGAGCGTGAGCAGCAGGAGACCCGTAGCGCGAAGCGACATATTCCCTCCTCGGATACCGAGTAGAGGGACGCACCGCTTCGATTCTCCAAGCAGACCGCATTAGCAACGGCCACCGCATGGCCTTCATCGAGGCGCGAAAGATCGCAAAATAGCGATGCGCGCCTCGTTCACCATGTTCATCCCCGACAGGTACGGCAGCGTCTCGGGCGAGAGGTGGAGGACGACGCGGTCGATGAAGTCGTACACGTGGTCGCCGATCTTCTGGAACACCAGCGTGAAG
>Ga0070717_10000214_pt1 | contig 40211 bp, 37 predicted proteins | sample LARL113metaG_FD_71366 | JGI IMG/M metagenome (GOLD analysis project Ga0070717, IMG submission 71366) | Corn, switchgrass and miscanthus rhizosphere microbial communities from Kellogg Biological Station, Michigan, USA - LAR L11-3 metaG | ecosystem: Host-associated > Plants > Roots > Rhizosphere ...
GGCGCGGGATTCATCGGGTCGCATGTCGTCGACGCCTACGTCACGGCCGGCCACGAGGTCGCGGTGCTCGACAACCTGGCGACGGGGCGTGAGCAGAACGTCAATCCTGCGGCGAGGCTTTACCGTGCGGACGTCCGCGACCTCCCGCAGGTTCGACAGGCCGTCGCCGACTTCAAGCCCGACATCGTCAATCACCACGCCGCGCAGGCGGAGGTACCGAAGTCAGTCGCGGATCCGGGCAACGACGCTTCCATAAATGTGGTCGGCGGCCTCAACGTCCTACGCGCCGCCGTCGATCACTCGGTGCGAAAAGTGATCTTCAGCTCGACCGGCGGAGCACTCTACGGCGAGCCCGATATCGTGCCCAGCGACGAGGACCACCCGATCCGGCCTCTGTCACCGTACGGCACGAGCAAGTACGCCTTCGAGCAGTACCTCGGCACCTTCGAGCGGACCTTCGGCCTCAACTACACCACGCTGCGCTACGCCAACATCTACGGCGCGCGCCAGGACTTCTTCGCCGAGGAAGGCCGCGTCGTCGCGATCTTCGCGAGCCGCATGCTCGAGGGCAAGCCGCTGACCATCGATTGGGACGGCAACCAATCGCGCGACATGCTGCACGTCGGCGACGTGGCGACGGCCAACATCGCGGCGCTCGAAAAGGGTGACGGCGGGACGTATCACGTCAGCACCGGAATCCCTGTGACGGTCAACGACCTGTTTCGGAAGCTGGCGCTCCTGACCGAGTACAAGCTCGAGCCGCTCCGCGGCCCGCAGCGGAAGGGCGACGTCTACCGGATCGCGCTGGACAACACCCGGGCGAAGGAGCAGCTCGGCTGGGAGCCGCGCATCCTCCTCGAGGAGGGGCTGCGCCTGACCGTCGATTACTTCCGCGACCAGATCGCACGACTCCACGCTTAGGTGCTGGCCACACTCAGCTCGCTGCACCGATTCGGGGCCACCGTCCTTCTCATCTATGCGGTGCTGCTCGGCCTGTGGGGCACATACCACTACTTCCGCAACCAGCCGGTCAGTGGCGGGTTTCGTTCCTCGTACCTGATCATGGCTGCGCTCATCCCTCTGCAAGGGCTGCTGGGCCTGGCGGCGCTCCTGGCCAGCGGGCATCCCCGCGAGGGGATCCTCCACCTGGTCTACGGAGTTTTCGCGGTGATCTTCATCCCAGGTGCATATCTGTACTCGCGCGGCGGCAGCGTACGCCGGGAAACGCTGATCCTCGCCGGCGCGGGGTGGATCGTGGCGATCGCGTTCTTCAGGGGCATCGCCACCGGCTAGGCAGCGAACCGGAGCGGTCGCCGAGAGCTGCGGCGCACAGACGGCCGAGGCCTAGGAAGCGACGAGCACCGCAGCGAGCGCATTGGAAATGCCTGAGTGAGGAGCGCAGGAGCTGACAACGGCATTCGGCCGTATGGGCGACGCAGATCCGGCGATCCGGCTCCGGGCTCGCTGCCTTACAGTTCAACGCCGCGATGGATCCCACGATGCGCGACACCGACGGCCGAGATGGCGCGCGCAAGACGAAACCCGCGGAACGCCGCATCCTGATCACCGGAGGCGCCGGCTTCCTCGGCGTCAACGCGGCGATCCACCTCATCAAGGAAGGCTGGGACGTCACGCTGCTCGACAACCTCAGCCGTCCAGGCACGGAGCGCAACCTCAAATGGGTCCTGACGCGATATCCGACGCGGGTCAGGTTCGCCAAAGAGGACGTTAGGGATGCGGATGCTCTCGCACAGCACGTCAAGGACCAGGACGCCATCCTGCACCTGGCCGGCCAGGTGGCGGTGACGACGTCGCTGGTCGACCCCAACACCGATTTCGACGTCAACGCTCGAGGCACGCTCAACGTGCTCGAGGCGGTGCGCAACCACAACCACGACGCCCCGCTTGTGTTCGCCTCGACAAACAAGGTGTACGGCAAGCTCGACCACAAGGACGGCCCGTGCAAGGAGACGCAGCCGCTCGACTTCCACAGCCCGTATGGCTGCAGCAAAGGCGCCGCCGATCAGTACGTTCGCGATTACGCGCGCGTCTTCGATATGAACACGGTTGTGCTGCGCCAGAGCTGCATCTACGGTGCGCACCAGTACGGGACCGAGGACCAGGGATGGGTCGCGCATTTCGTGCACTCGATCCTCAAGGACAGGCCGCTCACCATCTACGGCGACGGCACCCAGGTCCGTGACCTGCTCGACGCCCGAGACCTCAGCAACCTCTACGCCACGGTGATCGACAAGATCGCCATCGCGCGCGGTGAGATCTTCAACGTCGGCGGCGGCGCGGAGAACCAGCGCAACCTGCTCGAGGTCATCGATCAGGTCGGTGAGCTGACCGGCCACAAGCCGCAGTACTCATTCGCGGGCTGGCGCGAAGGGGACCAGAAGTTCTACGTGAGCGACATCGAGAAGGCGCGGCGAGACCTGGGTTGGAAGCCGAAGGTCGACTTCGACCGTGGCCTGCGCGAGCTGGTCGACTGGGCGGAGTCGGTCAACTAGAGAGAGGCAGGCGGCGCCGGCGGATCCACGGCTCGATCAGCCACCCAATCAGACCCACGACCGCTGCAATCGAGATGGCGTCGCCTGCCCACTCGACGGCGGTGCGTGTGAACTCGAGCTGCACAGTCCCGGTCTGATTACGAACGGGCACATACATGAAGTCAGGCCCGGCGCGGTAGATCGTTGTGGACTGCCCATTCAGGCTTGCCCGCCAGTTCGGAACCCAGCTCTCCTTCAGCAGCACGCCTGTGGCTGACGAGGTCACCGTGACTCTGCGGAGCTCGGGATTGACGAAGACCGCCCGAAACGTCGGCGAGGAGGCCCTCGCGGGCGCCGCCCATGAGATCGCGTTCCCCAGCAGGTGTGACTCAGCCTCATTTCCGGTGCTGGCCGCGTGGTACGGCAGGTTCATGCCGCTCCATACCACGTGCCCGGCTCCGAGCGTGCCGGCGACCAACACCGGCCGCCCGTCGCTGAACAGCACGGGCTGCGCCCATGAGCTGATCACCGCCTCTGGGATGTAGGAGATTCCCCACGGCCCGCCGTTGTAGACGGCGGGCGCGAACGACCCGAGGTCGACGCCTTCGGTGACCCGCGAGCTTCCGGCGGACAGCTTCCAATCGGGCCCGACCTGAGCGCTGCGAATCGACGATCCAGGAATCGGCGGGGGCGCCTGGTTCGCATCGGCGAGCGGTGAGTTGTTGGCTTCGATCAGCAGCGCGCCTCCGGCGCGAACGTATTCCTCGAGCATCCCAAAAGACTTTCCGAGGTCGTGGACCTGGTAGTCGTAAAGGATCACCAGGTCGAACTGACTCAACTCGCTTGTGGAGTGGTCGTCGATGTACCGGCCGCCCCGAACGGGAATCAGCGACCTGCTGTCGAAGTCCGAAAGACTCAAGGCGCGCATCACATTGCTGTAGGCGGAATCGGTCCCGATCACGAGCGCGGCTCGAGTTGTGCGCGCGGACAGGACCTCGGTCGCGTCGACATAGTTGAAGGTCAGGCCGGTGGGGTCCTGGGGCTGGTAGAGGTCGGGACGGGCCGCGAAGCTGTTCACGACTCGCGGGTCGGGACCGCCGTAGAACGCCCGGATCCCATACCAATCCAGCAAGAAGTTCTTCTCGCCGTAGTTCGGATCCGCCGACCACAGACGGCTCTCCAGCCAGTACTGCCAGCCGGCGTCAACGACTCCCTGCTGTTGATAGCCGCGTGTCTGCGGGACGGCATACCTGGCGTTGATCCAGTCCGACCCGTCGTCCCAGCTGACGCCCACTCGGTGCTGCCTATCCGATGGGTCGATGTGCAGAGCGTTCTGGAGCTGCATCTTGCTCGGACTGTCGCCGGTCACGACTCCGCTTGTGATGCGAGTCGGTGACAGCACGACGACACCGAACATAATCAATGCGATCCCCGCCGTCGACCACCGCGGCAGGCGCAGTCCGATCAGTGCCAGACCGGTAATGAGCGCGAGGAACCAGGCCGCGAAGAACAGCGCTTGGCCCGGCTGGAAGTTGTAGATGAACTGATGCGGCGTGGGCAGTCCGACCAGCGCGTACGTCAGCGCTGCCACCGCGGCGATCCCCGCCACGGGGAGCAAGCGCGCACCGACCCGCGTGGGCGCAAGCCGGCGGTATCCATACGCGGCGGCGACAGCGATGACCGCAACGGGCACCAGGAAGACCGGGAGCGATTGCAGCGTCGCGCCGCCGAGGGCTTCTATCGGCGACATCGCCGAGTACTCACGAGTCAACAACGGCACCGGCGCGGGCCGAGACAACGAGACGGCGTAGGGCAGGTAGAAATACGCAACGACCAGCGCGGTCGGAATCAACAGCGCAACCGCTTCCAAAAGCCGCCGTTTGCCGCTGACCGGAGCGGAGGCCACGATGAGCAGCCCTAACGCCACCCCGATGGCGCCGAGCAGCAGATGTGTGCTCAGGGCGCCGGCAAGGGCCGCGACCATGGCCAGGTAGGCCAGACGAGAACGGCGCGAGAGGTAGAGGGTTGTGCAGAACGCAAACAACGCAACGAACGCCATGGCGAGGATTCGTGGGTAAAGACCGCCGACCAGCACATACGACCAGAACGAGCTCGTCGCAAGCAGAATCATCGCGGGGATCAGGGCCGTCAGCTTGCTCCCGCCTGCGACCCGGACCACGCCATAGAGACCGACCGCGATGACGACAAAAGATGCCGCCGCGATGAGCACCAGCGACTGGGCGAGCGATACACCGAACCAGGCGACGAGGATCGCTGCGAGGTCATGGAACAGCGGCGGAAACGATCCTTCGGAGAAGAACTGTCCGGAGTACCACTCGGAGTTCCAGTCGCTGTTCGGAAAGTTTTCGACGAGGAACTTGACCTTCGACATGTGACCGTAGGCGTCGTAGCCCTTCGGGAATCCGACAAACGCTTTGTTGATGACTCCGACCCCGATGGTCAAGGCTGTGACGAGGGCAACACACGCGCCGTCGCCGAGCCACGCCGGCCTGAATCTCAGGCTGTTGCTGCCTCGGCCGCGACCTGTTCGTGGGCTCGCGCGACGTCGAGCACGGCGCGCTCGAGGGTGTCGATGTGCCTCTCCCAGTCGAAGCGCCGCGCCCAATCAAAGGCGCGCTCGCCGATCGCCTGGTTCGCAGCCGGGTCGTCGAGCAGTCGCGTGATTCCAGCCGCGTAGTCGCTCACCTCGAGTGGCTCGGCGAGATGTCCGGTGCCGGGTGCGACTGTGACAGTCGGCCCCGCCTGGTTCCACGCCACCACGGGCACGCCCTTGGCCATCGACTCGATCACGCCCATGCCGAAGTCTTCCTCCGGGGCGGGATAGACATACACCGCAGCTCCCTCGTAAAGGCTCTGCAGCTCTTCCTCCGAGATCGCGCCGAGGAACAGGACCGCATCTTCGAGGCGGAGCTCGGAGACGAGCGCCCTCAAGGATTCGGTGTGCGAGGTCGGCGGACCGGGGATGACCAGCTGCACACGCGGATGGCGCTTGCGGACTTCAGCGATGGCGCGGATGGCGAGGTCGAATCTTTTCTGCGGGTAGTGCCTGTTGGTCAGCAGCACGTACGGACGCCGGATCGGATAGCCGTTGATGGTCAGTCCACCGCTGAATCGCGCGTCGAGCGGCCTCGGGAATCCACTTGCGGCGACGTGACACCCGGCGGGGCAGTCGATCGCTTCCCGCCGGTAAGTCCTGCGGATGATGTCGCCGATGTAGTCGCCGTCGACGAGAAGCTCGTTGGCCTCCTGGACGGAGCGCCGGTCGGCCCATGCCACGAACCGCGTTGCGCGGAGGACGACGGCAGCGAGCAGGCGGTAGTCGGCGTTCGACACCCAGCCGGTCTGCCGGTCGATGCTGCGTGGATAGACGAGCCGGTTGGGCTGGTTGAGGTAAACGACGTAAGGCACGTCCATGAGGCGCGCCGCCCACCACGCGATCCAGGCGCTCGGCTGGTTGCAGCCGACGATCGCGTCGACACCGCGGAAACGCCAGGCGTAGAGAGGCATGAGCAGGGACGTCGCCGCCATCTGCACCGCTTCGCGGAACGGGACCCAGCGCGGAAGCTGAGGCAGGAAAGTCTTCACGCGCACCTCCCCGATCAGGTCGGGGTAGCAGCGCGAGGCGTCGACCGTCGGCGCGTAGCACTCGACCGCGTAGCCGCGCCGGCGTAGGCCGAGAACCTCCTCGATGACGATCCGCTCGCCCCCGCCCGAGTAGGTGAAACCGCAGTGAAATACGGCGATCCGGCGCGGCCCCGTCGTTTTCGCGCGCCGGCGTCCGCCGAGAAGAAAGAAGCTCGCGGCGCCGAGAGCGAGCGCGTAGCCGGCGGTGATCGCGTGATAGAGGACGATGGCGCCGGCCGCGACGTTCGCCGCGAGCCCGAGGCCCGCGCCCAGCACCAGCGACCCGGCGACCTCGAGGTTGCCGAGGTAGCCCGGACCCGCAGGGACCGCAAAGCTCAGCAGCAGCGCGGGGTAGGCCGCCATCGCCCTGAGCACCGGTACGTCGATGCCGACCGCGGCGAAGAGCAGCGAGAAGCTGAACGCGTCGATGACCAGAGCGAGCGCGGTCAATCCGGCCAGCCGTGCAGCCAGCGACGGAGTCCACAGCCCGCGCGCGCCGGCGCGGAAGGCGAATGCCTGCCCCGCGAGGCCCGACGCGATTCGCGCCGGTAGGACGCGGCGCAGGAGCTTCGACCTGGTGATCCGCGGTCCGGCGAGTGCCGTGCCGAGGACCGCTGCCAGGAGCGCGAGCGCGAGGGCGGCGGCGCCCGCAAGGCCTTTCGGAGCATGGACGGCGCCGCTCAGAGCAACGACCTCCAGAGCCGCGAGCACCACTGCCACTCCGGCCAGGTCGCACGCCTTGTCGATGACGATCGTGGCGAGCGCGGATCCGGCGGGGATGCGGTGCCTCCGCCACAACCACCATGTGCGCGCGGCGTCTCCGGTGCGGATGGGCAGGACGTAGTTCAGCAAACCACCCGCTGCGTTCATCGCGAAGGCGCGCACCATCCCGACCGGGGCGAGCGGGCGCAGCAGGATCAACCATCGACGCGCCCGCAGCGTGCTCGTGACAAGCGCGAGCACGAGCATCAGCACGACCGCCCACCAGTTCCGCACGTGCGCGTGCGCGAGGATCTCCGGCAGCGATACCGTGCGCAGCCACAGCCACAGCAGGGTGACGCCGACCGCGGTCTGCACGCCCAGCCGGATCCAGCTGTTGCGCGAGGACGCGGACCGGTTGGGACTCATTGATTGCACGCGATCGCCTCACGCGGAGCGTCGAGCAGCCAGCGCTGCGCGAACGCCCAGAACGCGAACAGGAATCCGACAAAGAGAATCGTGCCGCCGTAGTCGTGGAACAGCACCGCGGGCGTGACGCCGACAGTCGCGGCGATCGCGGCCACGGCTGCGACGCGAAGAAGGTTGAGCAGCATGGTCCCCGCGACGCCGATGCACACGACCTGCGCGCGCGACTCCAGCGAGTGGCCGCCGCGCAGCCCCGAGATCAGGCTCACGCCGAACAGGATCAGGCTCTGCCAGCCGATGCAGTTCCAAGAGATGAAGAGCGTATGCATAGATCCGCCGGCGTCCCACACCACGAGGTGGCTGCCCGAAGACGCGGCCCGGATGCCCGCGAGGCCCAAAAGGCTGACCACCATGCGCGACTCTGTCGGGACGATCGTTTGAAGCGGCGTGTTGGCGCCGAGCTGCATCGCCCACGTGCTGAGGAGGTCGTTGAACGTCGTGACCAGCGGCAGCACCATCAGGAGCGCGCACGCAAGCGCGATCAGCGTGAGATTTACGTTCTCGTGCTCGCGCGTCCTCATGCCCGCCTCCGCTTGACGCGCGTAGCGACGATCGGGATCAAGAGGGCGAATCCCGCAAGGGGCAGCAGGGACTCGGGGACGATGATGCTCGGCGCGACGATGTTGGTGCTGCCGTTGCCCGCCGTCCCGTCGTAGAGCATCGACGGCTTGCCGCCTGTCTCGTGCGTCAGGGTCACGGAGATGCAGAGGGTTCCACCTGGCGTGATGACAAGAGGAAGCTGCGATGCGCTGGTCGTGACGGTGAGCGGGTTCGTGCTGCCGGCGACGCTGGCTCCGTAATCGGCCGTCCAGGTCGTGCCCGGATTGGGAATCGTCGCCACGAAGGATGCGCAGCTCGCGGTCGGCGAGACGCCAACCGCGACGCTGACGGTGTCATGGGTCGTGCCCGAGCCGCCGGTCCAGCTCATGTTGAGGGTCCAACTGCCGGCGGTGACCGTCTGCGCGGGCAGGTTGCTCCAGGCCCAGGTCGTCGTGACGCCGCCCGCCGCGGACTGGACCTGGCATGCGGTGCTCCGCGTCCCGGCGGTCTGGTCGACGGTGCTGGCCGCGCACCCAGGCGCTGTCCCGGCGCCATGCAGGTACAGAGGGTTACCGGCTGCGCTCACGACCGGAGCGTGGATCGAGGCGAGAGCGAGACCGCCAAACAGCAGGCCAAGCACGCCCACCACCGCCCACCCGATCCAGCGCCGATGCGCCCGAATGCGATTCACCGGCGAGGGTGCAGGCGTCGCCGGCGGCGTCCAGCGCGGTGTCATGACGCGACCCCTGCGCAACCAGCGCCCGAGCATGCGCAAGCGACGCAGATGCCGCACCTCGTCTGTGACGCGCCCCGTCTTCGGAGTCCGGAACCACGGCCCCTCGTCCTTGCTCAGCAGGCCTTTGAGCGCGGCCCAGCCTTGGAACGGCACGAGCGCGAACGACAGCACGACCGCCCCGAACACACCCTGAACGTCGCGCAGAGGCGCTTCCTCGAGGATCAGGCCGCCGAGGTTCATCAGGGGCAGCGCGAAGATGTTGGAGAAGAGGAGCGACCAACCGAGGAGCGCGGTCCACCCAGGGACGTGCGTCCGGAAGATCACCTCGGAGACGAGCCAGCACACCGAGCCGACGACGAACAGCCCCGCCTGCAGGTAGTACGTCGAGTCGTAGAGAAACTCGAGCTTCTCGATCGGCGTGACGCGGGGGGAGCGCATGATCCGCATGAACCATTTGCGCACGTTGTGCGTGTGGCCTTCCGCCCAGCGCATACGCTGGCGCGCCAGGCGCTCGAAGGTGCTCACGCACTCCGCCGGAGTTTCCGCCCACGGCGTGTAGACGACCTTGTAACCGCGCGAGTAAAGGTTGAGAGTCAGCTCCCAGTCCTCGGTGATGCTGGTGCCCCACCCGACCTGTCGGAGGACATCGGCGCGGATCATGTAAGCCGTGCCTGCGATCATCTTCAGCGAGCCGATCGCGTCCTGGAACGGCCGCTCGATCATGTAGGAGCCGGAGTACTCCGCGCGCACGGCCTCGGTCAGCCAGCTCTCGGATTTGTTGAGCACGTGCCACTGGTAGCTCTGCACCGCCGCAACGTCGGCCCGCCGCTTGACCTGGCCGGGTTCCGACGGTGGATCGCTGCGGCCGAACGCCGCCTCGAAGCGTCGGTTCGCAGTCCCGTCGCTGACGCGATAGAACAGTGGCAGCAATCGCTCGATCGAGTCGCTGAAGGGAACGGAGTCGGCGTCGAACACGACGACGTACTCGGTGCGCGGATCCATCACGTTGAGCGCCTCGCGTAGCGCGCCGCCCTTGTAACCCGCGCGGCTGGTTCGGTGGAGGATCTTGAAACGAGGCATCGTGCGCCAGCGCTCGAGGATCTGCACCGACTCGTCGGTCGAGTCGTCGACGACCACGACCTCGTACTCCGGATAATCGAGCTGCGAGAGTGCGGTCAGCAGCCGCTCGATCACGCGCTTCTCGTTGTAGGCGGCGACCTGCACCGAGACGAAGGGGTGGTAACCGAGGTCGAGGTTGAAGCCGCTCGCGCCATTGATTCGGATCAGGCCGCCGTCAGTGCTGGTGTGGCCGCCGTTTCGGCTGCGCGGTCCGACCCCGACGAGCGTGGTCAGCAAGACCATCACGGTGCTCAGGTAGTACTTGATGGCGTACGCGAAAAAGACCGCGCCGAGAAGGAGCCCGGTGAAGGCGAAACCATAGGCGATCCAGTCGGCGCCGCTGCGGATCTTCGACTGCTGGACCAGGTCGACGAACCCGTGGACGATCGCCACGATCGGGACGACGCCGACGACGAACGCCACAACCAGCACGCCGTTGAGCAGGGCGCTCCAGGCGAGGAGACGGAGGCCGCTGCGCTCGGCGCGCGACCCCAAAAGGTGGCCGGAGTCCTCTCCCGCCATCACGCGCTGTCCTCGAGGGAGAGCGCCGCGCCCAGCTCAGCGCTGTCGAACCGCCGATGCCCCCCGGGGGTCGTGAGGGTCGGGCGCAGCCGGCCGTTGCGGACGGCGCGGTTCAGCGTCGGCTGGCTGACGCCGAGGAGCCTGGCCGCCTGGCCCGTCGTGACCAGGCGGGCGCCTCCCGGCTCATCGAGCAGCGTGTCGGCGAATGCCTCCACGTCGCTATGGCTGAAGCGGCGGTGGCCGCCGGGAGTGATGAGCGCCGGGTGCAGCAAACCACGCGCCACCGCGCGCGAAACCGTCGCCTGGCTCACACCGAGGCGGGCCGCCACATCCTTCGAACTGATCAATCTGTGCAAGACGTTGTGCTGCGACTAACGAACCCATATCAAAAAGCAGTCGCGTTTTTGCATTCTTCTGAACTCAGGGCTTGGAATCTCACCGGCGGCGCAGTCGTTTCGTCGTTGAAAATATGCAGAGATCGACGGGCGCGTCCTTAGAATCCGTGCCAAACTTTTCACTGCGCAAGTGCGCAATGGGCCTTCAGAAAGGGCAAGGAATCATCGTTAGTTAGAACCTCACCCCCCGCAGCCAAGCTCGGAGCCGGTGTCGAGAAATCGCCCGGCCCGAGCCTTTTTTAGAGGTTTCTCGCCCAGTCCTCGACGGCGTCCTTCCAGTGCCGCAGCGACTGGTACCGGATCGACGCCAGGCAGCCGTTGCGCGGCCGTCGGGCGGGGGTCGGAAAGGCGTCGGTCGCGATCGATTCCACCTCGGCTTCGAGCCCCGATTCGGCCAGCGCCGCGCGGGCGAGCTCGTCCCATCCTGCGCACCCATCCGCCACGGCGTGGACCACGCCGGCGAATCGCCGGCCGGCCAGGTCGAACGCGGCGGCGGCAAGGTCGCGAGCGTATGTAGGGTTGACGGTCTGGTCGGAGACGACGCGCAGCCTCTCGCCCGCGCGGGCCAGCTCCACGATCCGCTCCGGGAAGCTTCGACCGGTGGTCGTGCCGAACACGGCGCCGGTCCGCACAACCAGCACGTGCGCACCCTCCTCGAGGGCGTTCTCCTCACCGGCCAGCTTCGAGCTGCCATAGACAGAGAGCGGAGCCGGCGCGTCGGATTCGATGTAAGGCTCCGCGCCCTCACCGTCGAACACGAAGTTCGTCGAGAAGTGCACGAACCACGCGCCGTGGCGGCGGCAGGACGACGCCGCGGTGCGCGGGCCGTCGGCGTTGATCGCATACGCTGCGTCGCTCTCTGACTCGGCTCTGTCCACCAGGTTGTAGGCCGCGCAGTTGAAGACGACCTCGGGCGCTCGACTCGCGATCAAAGCTTCGACCGCGCCGGCGTCCGTGATCGAGACCTCGGCGTGTGGCACCGCGGATTCCGGTCCAAGAAGTCGGACCAGCTCCGTGCCGAGCTGGCCGCCGGCGCCCAGCACGAGCGCTTTCAAATCGAGCCGGTGAGCTCTTGATCGGCCGGGCTGTCCGCTTCGACGTTGCTCTGCCCCTGGAGCACTGCGGTGATCTCGCTTTCCTCCATCGGCCGGCCGACGAGGAAGCCCTGCGCGGCGTCGCAGTGCGCCTCGATCAGAACCGTCTCTGCCATGCGGTCCTGCAGCCCCTCCGCCACCACCCGCAGGCCCAGGTTGTGCCCAAGACCTACCGCGGATCGCACGATTGCGCCCGAGTCGGGATCCGTGGCAAGCGCCGACACGAACGAGCGGTCGATCTTGATCTCGTTGACCGGCAGCCGCATCAGGTAGAGCAACGATGAGTAACCAGTGCCGAAATTATCGAGCGCGAGCCGGACGCCGATCTCGTGCAAGCGGTGCAGGGCCTTGGCTGCGGCAGCGGCCATCGCTACACCCTCGGTGATCTCGAGCGTCAGGCGGCTGGGGTCGACCTTGAAGTTGCCGATGGCGCGCGCCACCATCTCCTCGAGCGAGTGGTCCTCGATGTTGCGCGGCGACACGTTGAGCGAGATCGAGATGTCGAGCCCGGCGTTGAGCCACTTGCAGAGCTGCTCGAGCGCGGAGTCGATGACCCACGCCGTCAGCGGATGGATGATCCCGGTCTCCTCGGCCATCGGGATGAATCGGTCCGGAGGCATCAGGCCCTCGCGGGGATGGTTCCACCGCACGAGCGCCTCGACCGCGTTGATCGCTCCGGTCGCGAGCGTGACCTGCGGCTGGTAGTGCAGGACGAGCTCGCCCTGGGCGATCGACCGCCGCAGCTCGCCGGCAAGACCTGAGCGACGAAGCGTCTGCGCCTCTTGTTCCGGCTGGTACATCGCGTAGCCGCCGCCTGACCGCTTGGCCACGTACATCGCGACATCGGCGCGCCGCAGCAGTGTGCCCGGGTCGTCGCCGTGCACCGGGTACATCGCGATTCCGATCGACGCTCCGGTCTCGACCATCTGATCGGCGATGGCGAAGGGTCCCTCCAAGGAGGCGAGGATCTTGCGCGCGGTGCCGGCCACGTCCTCGGGATGCTTGGCGTCCGTGGTCAGGACCGCGAACTCGTCGCCGCCGAGTCGCGCGATCGTGTCCGTGGCACGGAGCACGCCACGCAGTCTCGCCGTGACTTCCTGGAGCAGGCTGTCACCGCGGTCGTGACCCAGCGCGTCGTTGATGTCCTTGAAGCGGTCGAGGTCGAGAAGCAGGACGCCGAACATCTTCTGATTCCGACGCGCCGCGAGCAGCGCCTGGCGCAGGCGGTCGCCGAACAGGCTGCGGTTGGGGAGCCCGGTCAGCGCGTCATGCAGCGCCTGGTATTCGAGCGCGTCCGTCTGCGCCTTGCGTTCCGAGATGTCGCGCAGCGTGGCGATGAAGAGATGCCGGGAGCCAACCTGCATCGAGCTGACGACGAACTCGAGCGGGAAGAGGCTCCCGTTCTTGCGCTTGCCCATCGTCTCGTGCGCGCCTCCGATAGGGACGTCGATCTGGAGGCGGCGCTGCAGGTAGTTGTCGAATGCGGTGCGATGCGTGGTCGCGATCAGGATGTCCGACTGCTGCCCGATGAGCTCGTCGTCGGAGTAGCCGAACAGCTTCGTCACCGCGGGATTCGCCGACTCGATGATCCCGTTCTGGTCGATGGTCGCGAGACCGTCGGAGACGTTGTCGAGGACCGAGCGCATGCGCTTCTCGCTTTCCTGCAGCGCCACCTCAGCGCGCTTGCGCTCGACGAACTCGCCGATCTGCGAGCCAACGTCGTTCATCACGGCGATCAGTCCGTCGTCGAGGGCGCGCGGCGCCCATGTGTGCAGCGAGATCATGCCGACGACACGCCGGCCGCTGCGGACAGGAAAGCCGACCACACCATGCAGTCCCACCGCGACCGCAGCGCCGGACCGGATCGGGTTGTCATCGGCCAGGTCGGGCATGGAGACCGGCGTTCCGGACTCCCAAACGCGCCCCGCGAGCCCCTCGCCACGACGGTACGTGACCTGCGACGCGGTCGACTCATAGGCGGAGGTGTCGCGGCCGGGACGCTTCCACGACATCGAGAACTCCATCGTCTCTCGCGCCGCGTCGACTTCCCAGTACTCGGCCAGCTCCCAGTCGAGGCTGCGGCACAGTCCCTCTAGGACTCCGGTGGCGGCGTTGTCCCATCCGGGTGAGGTGACAAGCGCTTGCGTCACCGCGAATCGCGCGGACTGTAGAACCTCGGCGCGCTTGCGGTCCCTGATGTCGACTGCGACCGTCTGGAAGTAGAGCGGTTCCCCGTCCAGCTCGCGGACGAGCCGCATCGTCAGGTCGACCCAGACGTGCTCGCCATTCTTGCGCGTGTAGCGCTTCTCGATGCGCCGGCCTTCCTCGTCTCCCCGCAGCATCGTCCGCATCGCGTCCTGCAACGCGGCCGCGTCATCGGGGTGAGTGATGTCGAGCACTGAGAGCGTTCTGAGCTCCTCGTCGCTGTAACCGACGAGCTCGCAGAACGCTGGGTTGACCGTCGTGATGTGCCCGTCGAGGCTCGTGAACGCCATGCCGGCCTGCGCCTGCTGGAACAGGGTGCGAAACCGTGTCTCGATCTCACGCTCCGCATGCTCCGCCCGCCGGCGCTCGCTGATGTCGCTAACCAACGTCAGGAGCTGGCTCGGGCGCGAGGTCATCTGATGGATAGCGACGTCGACCTCGACCCGCGTTCCGGACTTGGTGATGATCGCCGACGTGTAGCGGGGGGGCGCATCGCCGCCGGAAAGCCTCGTGGCAAGCGAGCCGCGGAGCCGGTCCCTGTCCTCCGGCGGCGCGAGGTCGATGAGCGAGGGCAGCGCAGCCAGCTCCGGGCGCGTGTAGCCCGTCAGCTCGACATAGGCATCGTTGCCTGCGACGAAGCGCCCGCTCTCGGTGATCAGGATGCCTTCGCCAAGGTCACTGAGGGTCGCGAGGAGGGAGCTCTGCCGCTCGACCTGGACGCCGAGGTCACGCTCGACACCCCTGGCGATCAGCGCCGCCAGGAGCCCAAGACCGACAACGACCAGGGTCCAGATGATGACCGTCTCCAGGGACACCATCAGGGCAGTGACGGCGTAGACCCAGAGCGCGGCGAGCCCGAGGATTCCGACGCCGACCAGGTAGGGAAAGTGCCGGGAGCGAAGGCCTACTTCGAAATTGAGGAACACGGTGGCGAAGCTGACCGCGGCGAGTGGCGGCAGATCCTCGCCAAGCCACCGGCCGGCCACTCCAAGCACCAGGACCGTGAGGAGGGCGGCGAACGCCATCGCGGGCAGCTGCAATGCCAGCTTGCTCCCCCAGCGGGAGCCCTTCAGCCACACCGCCGCCGCAGCGAACACCAGTGCGATGCCGATCAGGAGGGCCTCTTCGCGAAGGACACTTGCAGGGGGTTTGGCGGCCCAGATCCTGTACGCGACCGCCGCGATGATCGCTGCGACGGCGATGCCATTGACCAGCGGGAGGTTCCAGCGCATGGCTTGCCGCGGCACGCCCACCGCGGCCCACGCGGCGCCGAACAAAGGATCGGCGGCGGCCGCCGGAGCGCCGCTCAACTGTCTAGCCAACTCGATGAACGATAACGTTCGGGACCTGAATTTGAGTTCAGGTCGGTCGGGCGGCTACTTGTTCTTGGCCTGTGGCCTCTGCGGCACCGTCCGCTTCAGGACTGGGCGCCTTCCGGCGTGGAGCGGATTGATTTTCTCCCCGTCGCCGTCCTTCCCTTTGCCTCTGCCGGCGGTGGCGTGGAGGGTCCGCAGCTTTGCCAGGCGCTCCTTTTTGGCCGCAAGGGCGGTCCGGAGGGCGTCTGACAGCTGGGTGTCGTTCATGGGCACCACCCGGAGGCGTGCTTCCAGCTCGAGAACCTCGACTTCTGCCCTGGTGAGTTCTAGATCGATGGTTTTGGACACTTCTTCCTCTTTAGTTACAGATCAAAGCTACTGAACCAGTTAACTTCCCCGCAAGAGTGGAAGTTATTCATTAACCGCACTGGACGCCGATAACCACCGTCGCCTGATTGGAGGTGCAGTTGGCCGCCGAGGCGCACGGCGTCTGCTCGCCCACCTGGATTGTCCAGACTGCTCCGTAGCCGTTGAGGATCCGGTTTGGAATCGACACGACCACGTTCGATCCATTGACCGTGAGCCCATAGCCCGGCGGAGGCGCCGTCGCGCCGGGCGACCAGCAGCCCTGGTTGGGGTTCGGAGCAACGCCCAGCAGCTTCACGCTCCGTGACGTGCCAGGCACCCCGGCCGAGATCGGCAGGTTCGCTGCGCAGCCGGTGTTGTAGTTGCCAAGACAGCTTCCTGAGGCCAGGGCGATGTGGTCGTACATCCAGAACTTCGGCGACAGCGAAGCGGTCCCACCCAGGGCGTCGCCGACCTGCACGGTGAACTGCAGCCACCCCGAGCTCCCCTTGAACGTACCGCCCAAAGCAAGGCCGTTCAGCGAGGTACCCGACGGCAGCGGCCCCTGGGTCAAGGCGTAGGTGTACGGTCGGGCGCCGCCGCTCTGCTGCCCGAACGCGCCGCACACGCTGACGCAGCCCAGCTCGACGTTGCAGTACTGCGCGCACGAGGGGGTGAGGCCGGCCGTCAGCGCCGGGGCGACTCCGATCGTGCCCGAGATGCTGGCGGTGCTGTCACCCGCGTCGGCGACCTGGATCGTGAAGGAGAAGTTGCCAGCGCTGGTCGGCGTGCCGGAGACGGATCCATTCGGGCCAAGCGTCAGCCCGGCCGGCAGGGCCCCGGTGTTGACGCTCCACTTGTAAGGCGCGGCACCGCCGCTCGCCGTCAGCGAAACCGCTCCGTACGCGACTCCAACCTCGCCTCCGTGGAATGGAGAGCTAGAGGTCTGGAGCGGCGCGTTCGGAACGGCCGACGGCGACGGGACCGCAGCCACAGGCGTCACGTTGACCTGCGTTTTCGCGGTCGGGGCGCATTGCCCGGTGCAAGCGGAAGCGGCCAGCAGCAGTCCAATGATTGAGACCCACCTTCCACTCACCAATTCGCGACGCACGTAGAGCGCCGCGAAGTGTACGTCCCTGGTGCGTCAATCGAGACTGATTGCGTCGCGAAGTTTGTCGAAGAATCCTTTCGACACTTTCTCGGGCTTTCCAGTCAGCCCGCCGACCTTGCGCAGCAGGGCTTTCTGCTCGGGGTTCAGGTCTTTGGGAACGACAACCTGCACGACAACGTATTGATCGCCCCGCCTTCCACCCCGCACATCAGGCATGCCCCTACCCGCCAGGCGGAACGACTGGCCGTTCTGGGTGCCCGGTGGAATCGCGATCTCGACCGGTCCCTCGAGCGTAGGGATCTCGATCCGGTCGCCCAGCGCCGCCTGCACCATGTTGACCCGCAGCTCGAAGACGATGTCCTGGTCATGCCGCGCGAGCTCGGCGTGCGCCCTCACGCGAAGGACGACGTAGAGATCTCCGGGCGGGCCGCCGCGGAGGCCCGCCTCCCCCTCCCCGCTGATCCGGATCTGTGAGCCGGTGTCGACGCCGGCCGGGACGTTTACCGCCAGCCGCTTGCTTTTCTGCACGCGGCCCTGGCCGCGGCACTGGTGGCATGGATCCTTGAGGATGCGACCCGCGCCGCCGCAGGTCGGGCAGGTCACGGTGGTGACGACCTGGCCGAAAAACGATTGCGCCGCGCGGCGGATCTGACCGGCGCCACCGCATCCCGGGCAGGTCTCCTGACCGGTTCCGGGCTCGGAGCCGCTGCCCGCGCATCGGTCGCAGGTCGCCGGACGCGCGACATCGATCTGCCTTGCGACGCCGGTGAAGGCCTCCTCGAACGTGATGGTCAGGTCGTAGCGAAGGTCGTCACCGCGGTTGGAACGGTCGCGCCGCGCGCGCCCGCTGAAACCGCCGCCGAAGAAGGTGTCGAAGATGTCCGCGAACGGCATGTCCGAGAAGTCGACAGCCGGTCCGCCCGCGCCGGCGGCGGAGTGTCCGAAGACGTCATAGCTTCGCCTGCGCTCCGGGTCAGACAGCACCGCGTAAGCCTCGCTCGCCTCCTTGAAGCGCTCGTGCGCAAGCGGATCGTCGGGATGACGGTCGGGGTGCGAATCCATCGCGATCTTTCGGAACGCGAGCTTCAGCTCTTCGGCGGTGCACTGGCGGCTCACGCCGAGGACCTCGTAGTAGTCGCGCTTTATCGCCACGCGCTCTTATTCGTTTTCGGAGGGGAGCTCAGGGCGCCGGGCGACCTTGACCAGGGCCGGGCGAACCACACGGTCGCGAATGCGATATCCGCGACGCAGCTCGGAGACGACGGTGTCCTCGGGGTGCTCGGTCGACTCTTCGTGGCCGACCGCCTCATGCAACTTCGGGTCGAACCGCGCGCCGACCGCCTCGATCGGCTGAAGCCCATGGGTGCCGAGCGCCTCCTCCAGCTTGCGGACGCTGAGCTCGAGACCCTTCACCCAGGACTCATCGATGCCGGCCGGCTGGTGCTCGAGCACGTTCTGAAGGTCGTCGAGGACCGGCAAAAGCCGCGAGATCAGGTCCGCGGAGGCGTGCTGGATGGTCTCCAGATGCTCCTGCCGCGTTCGCTTCTTGTAGTTGTCGAAGTCGGCGGCCAGGCGGAGGTACTTGTCCCTGGTCTCGGCCACCTCCGACTCGAGCTCGGCGATCTTGCCCTGGTAGAGAGCCACGCTGGGGTCCGACTGCTCGCTCTCGGGTGGCTCGTGCGAATGCTTTCGAGTGGTCATCGAACTGTAGATACCGCGTCCGGCATCGGGATCAAACTCCCAGCTCGGCCATGCGTTCGCTTGCGCCTCGCGCCACGGCCCGCAGCCTGGCCACGGTCTGGCTGTAGGCCATCCGCGTCGGGCCGATCACACCCAGCACGCCTTTGAGCCGCTCGGAGGGTCCGTAGGTGGTCAACACCACAGCACATCCCTGCAGCTGGCTGGACGTGTTCTCCGAGCCGATGACGATCTGCAGGTCGGAGTCGCCGATGAGCTGGCGGAGCAGGACGGTCAGGTAGCGGGTTTCCTCGAGCACCTCGAGCACCTGGGTCAGGCGCGACGACTCGGCGAACTCCGGATGGCGGAGCAGATTGCGCACGCCGTCGTGCACGACAAGACTCTCCGAGCCTTTCTCGTAGAGGTCGAGAACGGCGATCACGCGCCCGAGAAGCTCCTTCTCCAGCCCGAGGGGCGCCTGCTCATAGTGGCGCCGCGCTTCATCGCTCGAGCGCCCCGAGAGCGCAGAGTTGAGGCGAGCGGCAAGCTTCGTCAGCTGCGCCTGCGACGCGGCCTCGGACGTGTTCACGACCTGCTGGCGGAGCAGATTGCCCTCGAGCAGAAGGATGAGGAGCACTTCCTTCGGCTCGAGCGAAACGAGGTCGAGGTGCTTGATGCCCGCCAGGGATCCCTGCGGCGCGCTGGCCACCGAAGCGTTCTGCGTCACCGACGCCAGCGTCATCGCGACTCGCTCCACGATGCCCTGGACGTCGGCAGGCGCGGCGCGCAGCTCATCGTGGATGAAGCTCTTGACCCGGTCGGGGATCGGCTCGAGGTCCATGAGGAAGTCGACGAAGTAGCGGTAGCCCGAGTCGGTCGGCACGCGTCCGGCGGATGTGTGCGGTTGGGTCAGGTAGCCGAGGTCGGTGAGGTCAGCGAGCTCGCTGCGGATGGTCGCCGACGAGAGGTTGACGAAGTAGCGGCTCTGCAGCGCCTGTGATCCGACGGGCACCGCGCTGGTCGTGAACTCGTGCACCACCGCCCGTAGGATCGACTGTTTTCGGTTCTCCATCTCCTTTCAGCACTCTACGTCCGAGAGTGCCAAATCAGGTTACAGCAGAAGCTCTAGCCGCCAGACGGTTTCGGAAGGGGTGCGCTGCAGCTTCCGTTCTTGCCGAGATTGCTCTGAGCGATGCCACTGACGTACTTCCCACCCTTCTTGGCATGAGCGGCCTGCGAGACGTAGAAGCCGTGGTTGCACGGATGGCCGCCGGCTGCGGTCTTTGAGGACGACGACGCGACGGGCGTCGTCGAATGGGTGGCGGCCAGCTTCACCGCAAACACGGCATCGGCCAGGACGAGCAGCGCCACGATCGCCGCCAATATCGTCATCGCCGGAGTCAACCGGCGCAGCGCCGCCATCACGTAATCCAACGCTTGCAGGCGTGAATTCCGTCGCTACAAAACGGTGATCGCGATCTGGTTGTGGAGGTCCATGCCGCGCCGCGTCGGAACCACGCGGCCGTCGACCTTCTCAACCAGGCCGTCGCGCTGCAGGCGGCGCAGCTCGTCGTCGAACCCCGCCGGCGGGGTCATGCCCTGCGCGGTGCGAAGGCCGAGCATCAGCGACTCCGCTGCCGCCTTGCGCGCGTCGAGCTCCTCCCCATCGGCCCTGACCCGCGGTGCCGCAGCGATGTAGTCGCGCGGACGCGCGACGTTCCACCACCGCGAAGCGTTGGTGCCGTCGGTCGCGTAGGAGTGGGCGCCCGCTCCCCCGCCGTACACCGGCCGGCATCGCCAGTAGGCCTGGTTGTGACGCGACTCGAAGCCCCCGCCCCGCGACCAGTTGGAAACCTCGTAGCGCTGATAACCCGCGGCTTCGAGCTCCTCACACGCGGCGTCGAGCTGGTCCCACTGCAGATCGGAGTCGACCTCGGGCACGCGGCCTTCGGCGCGGCGGCGGAAGAGGAGCGTGCCCTCCTCGAAGGAAAGGCAGTAGGTGGAGACGTGGTCGGGTCCGAGCGCGATCGCCCGCCGGAGCGTGTCCATCCAGGTGTCGAGGCTCTGATAGGGCACCGCGTAGATGAGGTCGACGCTGATGTTCGAGAACCCCGACTGCCGCGCCATCGCGAAGGCGCGCGTCGCCTGTGCGGCGTCGGTCTTACGTTCGAGCACCGCAAGCGCACGGGGGTCGAAGCCCTGCACTCCGAGGCTGAGGCGATTGACCCCGCCGTCAAGCCAGGCCGCCAGCCTGGCCTCGTCGGTGCTGGCCGGGTTCGCCTCGAGGGTCACCTCCGCGTCGGGCGCAACGTTGAAGTTGACGTGGATGAACTCCAGAAGACGCGAGGCCAGGCCGGCGGGCAGGAGACTCGGCGTCCCGCCTCCGAGGTAGACGGTCTCCAGTTCCTGGAACGGAAAACGTTCCCTGGCAAAGATCAGCTCCCGCTCCAGCGCGTCGACGTACTCGGGCATCAAACGATCCATGCCGGCGTAGGCGTTGAAGTCGCAGTAGCCGCACTTGTGCCTGCAGAACGGGATGTGCAGGTAGAGATGGCGGAAGGCCTGCAGGTCTTGTCCACCAGACTCGCCCAGCGAGTCCGGACGCTGATCAGACACCCTTGATTGTGTACCGCTCGCCGCGGGCAGCCTCGAGCTCGCGCCTTAGGTGATCGACCGCCTCGCGCTCGTTCGGCACCAGCACGCGGATGCGCTCCGCCATGCGGTCCTCCGCGCGCGCGATCTGCCTGCCGATCTGCTCGACGTTGGCATTCTGCGTGCGGTACCGCTCGCGCTTGCGCCAAAGGCGCGCGTGCTCCTCTCGCAGGTCGGCGACCGAACGCCGCACCTGGCAGTCCAGACATATCGCATCGCGCGTCTGGGCGCTCGAGACCTGCTTGCCGCAGACCCGACAGAAGATCAGAAGGGAGCTCATTTCAGATCCACCACCGTCGCGTTACTCAATTCCCGCAATCGCTCTGGCTGAATCTCAAAAACCGAGTCGGGCCGTCCCGCCGCGGCCCAAACAGAGTGGTACCCGAAGAGGTCGCGGTCCATGAATACCGGGACGCCGGTCGCGTGACCGAAGGGCGGCACGCCGCCGATCGCGTAGCCGGTCGCCTCGCGGGCCATCGTCGCATCGGCCTTGGCCACAGGAGCGCCCGCGACAGCGCCGAGGCGGCCCTCGTCGAGGCGGTTGGCCCCGCTCACCAGCGCCACCACGGGCCTGCCGCCGGCGACGAACACCAGGGACTTCACGATCTGCCCAACGTCGCATCCCACCGCCCGCGCAGCGTCGGCGGCCGTACGGGTCCCCTCGGGAAATTTGCGCACAGTCACGCCCAGGTCAGTGCCGGCCAACCATTCTTCGAATCGCGACACCGCCACATTTATACGGTGTAGCGATAGGTAGTCTTGTGCGTCGTGCTTCAACCGACGAGGGTCGTGGTGACCGGCGCCGCGGGCTTCATCGGATCGCACCTCTGCGAGCGACTCCTCAACGACGGCCACAACGTGGTGGGCGTCGACAGCTTCGCCGACTACTACGACCGCTCGCGCAAAGAGAAGAACCTCGAAGGCGCCCGCGCCCACGAGAACTTCACGCTCGAAGAACTCGACATCGCTTTTGGCGATATGGAGAGGGTCATTCGCGACGCGAGTGTGGTGTTCCACCTGGCCGGCCGGCCGGGCCTGCGGCCCAGCTGGGGCCCCGACTTCGACCGGTACGTGCACGACAACATAGTGGCGACTCAGCGATTGCTCGAGAGCCTGCGCGAAGTCCGACTCGACCGGTTCGTCTTCGCTTCCAGCTGGTCGGTGTATGGCGACGCCGAGGTCTTTCCCACCAAAGAGTCGACGCTGCCCCGGCCCGTATCGCCGTACGGAATGACCAAGCTCGCGGCCGAGCATCTGGCCTTCGTCTACATGCGCAACTTCAACGTGCCCGCCACCGCGCTGCGCTACTTCACCGTGTACGGACCGCGGCAGCGACCGGACATGGCGTTCCATCGCTTCATGGACGCGCTGGTGGAAAACCGCGAGATCGAGATCTTCGGCGACGGCGAGCAAACTCGTGAGTTCACCTACGTGTCAGACGCGGTCGACGGGACGGTGAAGGCCGCGTCCGCGGACGTAGTCGGTCAGGTGATCAACCTCGGCGGCGGCAGTCGGGTGACGGTGAACCGCGTGATCGACACCCTGGAGGAGATCAGCGGAATCGAGGCGCGCCGGAAGTACCTGCCCGCGGCTCCCGGCGATCCTCGTCACACCGGCGCGTCGATCAACAAGGCGCGCGACCAGCTGGCGTGGGAGCCGCGGGTCTCGCTGCGCGAGGGTCTAACCCGGCAGTGGAATTGGTTTCAGCAGTCGCGTGGACAGGCTAGTACTAGCCCTTCAGAGTCGCGGCCCACGCCGCGCTGACGACCTCAATCGGCGTCTCGCAGGCGCGGGACGCGGCCTCGTTCAACTCCTCCGATGTCGAGCGGCAGATCATCAGGCCCATGTACGAGCCCGTCACGAACTCGACGTCGTACTGACCCGGACCGGTCGAGTCGTTGTACGACTTGACCAGGCCGTTCGCGTCTGGCGTGTCGCCCGCGCGAAACGTGTCGAACACGGTGTTGGCGTCAGCCGGAGACGAGAACTTGAAGGCGGCCACCTGCACCTCCATGTGCGTGTCCTGGTCAAGCGCGTAGTCGCCGTAAACGAAGTCCTTGACCGACAGGTCTGTGAACATGCTCTGGACCGCTGTCGGCGCGGCGGCATTGAGCATCAGCGGCACCGCCTCGACGGGCAGACGCACCGCGCCAAGGAGCGTCATCGCCGCATTCGGCGGAGGCAGGGACGCCAGGTCGTCCGTGGAGATGAGCGTGCCTCGGATCTTGCCTGACACAGCATCCTTGAGCCGCGCGACGAGGCGTGTACCGATCTTGCCGAGCTGGGTGATCGTCGGGAATCCGTCTTTCCGATCCCATGTGCTTTCGACAACGAACGCGCCAACGCGGATGATGGTCAACGTCTCGAATGGCGCGCCGCCCTGTGAGGTGCCGCCTGTCTGCGTCAGCTGCTGGCCGTAGTAGAGCGCCTTGTCGCCGAGGCTTGGTCCGCTCACCCCGCTGCCCGCGTTGTTCTGAATGTTGGTGATCACCGACGTGGCCGCGGAGTTGCTCGCGAACTCCGTGTATGTGAGCTTCCACGTCTCCGCAGTGCCGACGTTGCCGTAGCGACGGATCACCTGGTACTGGATCGACGACGACATCGTCGCGGCGTTGAGCGGACGCTGGGCGAAGGTCGGCGCGCTCGTCCACCAATCGCCGCCGCCGAGCAAGGTGTGTGCGTCCGAGGACGTGGGGCTCGCCGCGTAGACGTCGATGATCCGCGCCGACGCACCCGAGGTCGATGATGGGAACGGGCTGCGGCAGGCGGCCGCGGCCAGGACCATCAATAAAAGGAATGCCAAGCGTCCTCTAGTCAAGCTTCAGCACCGCCATGAAGGCGTCCTGAGGAATCTCGACCGAGCCAACTCGCTTCATGCGCCTCTTGCCTTCCTTCTGCTTCTCCAACAGTTTGCGTTTCCGCGTCACGTCGCCGCCGTAGCACTTGGCCAGAACGTCCTTGCGCATCGCGGGGATCGTCTCGCGGGCGATGATCTTGCCTCCGATCGCCGCCTGGATCGGCACCTCGTAGAGCTGGCGCGGGATGATCGCCTTCAGCTTCTCCACCAGCTTGCGGCCCTGCGACTGGGCTTTGGTCCGATGTGTGATCAGCGAGAGCGCGTCGACCGGCTCGGCCGCGACCAGGACGTCGAGCTTGACCAGCTCACCCTCGCGGAAACCGATCATCTCGTAGTCCATCGAGGCGTAGCCCTTGGACCGTGATTTCAGCTGGTCGTAGAAGTCGTGGATGATCTCGCCGAGCGGGATCTCGTACTCGAGCACGACGCGGTCGCCGGGCTTGTGCTCGAGGTGCTTGAACGAGGCACGCCGTTCCTGGCAGAGCTCCATCATCGGCCCCACGTAGCCGGACGGCGTGATGATCGTCAGCTTCACAAAAGGCTCCGAGATCGACTCGATGGCGGTCGGGTCCGGCAGCAGCGCCGGGTTGTCGACCTCCACTACTCCCCCGCGTTTCAGCTTGACCCGGTACTCGACCGTCGGCGCGGTGGTGATGAGGTCGAGCTCGAACTCGCGCTCCAGGCGCTCCTGGACGATCTCGAGGTGGAGCAGGCCAAGGAATCCGCAGCGGAAACCGAACCCCAGCGCTGCGGAGTTCTCGGGCTCGAACGACAGCGCGGCGTCGTTGAGCTGCAGCTTCTCCAACGCCTCCTTCAGGTCGGCGAACTGGTCCGAGTTGGTCGGAAACAAGCCCGCAAAGACCATCGGCTTGACACGCCGGTAGCCGGGCAGCGGCGTCGTGGCACCGTGCTCGGCGGTCGTGATCGTGTCGCCGACGCGCGCGTCGACGACGTTCTTAATCGCCGCTGTCACGTAACCGACCTCGCCCGCGGTCAGCTTGTCCGCCGGCCGCGGTCGCGGCGCAAACCACCCCACCTCGTCGACCTCGTGGACCTTGTCGGTGTTCATCATCCGGATCTTTGTGCGCGGGATGATCTCGCCGTCGACGACGCGCACGTACGTGATGACGCCGCGGTAGGTGTCGTAGTACGAGTCGAAGATCAGCGCACGCAAAGGCTTCGACGGATCACCGCGCGGCGGCGGCACGCGATTCACAACCGCCTCGAGAATCTCCTCGGTCCCGATGCCGAGCTTGGCCGAGGCGAATATGACCTGGTCGCCCGGGATGCCGGTGACGTCGGAGATCTCCTCCGCGACCATGTCGGGCTGCGCGGCGTCGAGGTCGATCTTGTTGACGACCGGAACGATCGTGAGGCCGGCCTCGACCGCCGAGTACAGGTTCGCCAGCGTCTGCGCCTCGATCCCCTGCGCTGCGTCGACGACCAGGATCGCCCCTTCGCATGCGGCGAGCGACCGCGAGACCTCGTACGCGAAGTCGACGTGACCGGGTGTGTCGATCAGGTTGAGCTCGTAGGTCTGGCCGTCCGCAGCCGGGTAGGTCATGCGGACCGCCTGCAGCTTGATCGTGATGCCGCGCTCGCGCTCCAGGTCCATCGAGTCCAGGACCTGGTCCTGCATGTCGCGCTGGCTGATCGCGCCGGTGTGCTCGAGCAGCCGGTCGGCCAGCGTCGATTTGCCGTGGTCGATGTGGGCGATGATGCAGAAGTTCCTCACCAGCGCCTGTTTCGTGATCACAGCCACGGTCAGAATGCTAGGGATCGTGGCCGTCATCCTCGTTATCGGCGCCCTGCTGGTCGTCGCCGGTGTAGTTCTCGTGCTGAACCTTTTCGGCGCCGGGGACTTCGTGATGCGACACGTCACCTCGAAATACCTGGGTTCGCTGCCTCCGGGATTCGCGAACTCCAAACGAGGATTTCGCGTCTACTCGATCCTCATCATCTCGATCGGGATCGTTTTCCTGGGCATCTGGGTCGCGGCGACAACCGTTGCGTTCGGCGTCGTGCTGCTCGCAGCGGGCGTGGCTGGTTTTGTTGCGACGTCGGTGATAGGAATCCGGGGCGAGGCGGAGACTACCCGCCGCGGGCGCTGAGGGCGATAGCCAGAGCGACCAGCGCCGCCGTGTCGGCGCGAAGGTTCCTCGGTCCGAGCGAAGCCGTGACGTCGGCGAGCTCGAGCTCGCCTTCCGACCATCCGCCCTCCGGCCCGACGAACAGTGCCAGGTCCGCGACGTCCGCCACCTCCGCCAGCCGCCGCGGCGCGTTGCGGTCGAGCAGGACCGGGTTCCCAGCGGCTGCAAACGCGGCCGCGAACGACGACGCGGCGGACACCTCCGGCACGCGTAGGCGGCCGGCGAGCATCGCGGCCTCGCGGGTGATGGAGCGCCAGCGTTCGAGCTTCTCGCCGCGGCCGACGCTGCGGTCGGCGGCAAACACGACGAAGGCGTGAGCGCCGGCCTCGGTGCAGCGCGAGAGAACGAGGTCGAGCGAAGGGGCCGGCAGGTTGGCGATGGCGATCGTGACGTGGGCGGTGGGTTCCGGCTGATGCGGTGTTTCCGCGATGACGGTTCCCTCGACGATCGTCGGAGAGACGGAGTCCAGCCTGACCGTGAGCATGAAGCCCACTGGATCCACGACCTCGATCTCCTGCCCCGGCCGCGCCCTCAGCGAGCGCGCCAGGTGAAAGGCGTCGGCGTCGACGATCACCACGCGGTCTCCATCGCGGCGGCCGAAGAAAGCCGGCAACTAGTCTTGTGCCACTACATGACGTTGAAGGTTTCGTAGACCGCGACCTGGGCGCCGCTCTTGATCACCGGGCAGCCCTTCGCCAGCTTCGTGGCCGCCGCGAGCGAAGGCGCCTCGACGATGCTGTAGCCCGACGCACGCTGCCCGACCGGCCCCTTCGCGACGGTGCCATCGGGCTTGATCTTGTTCACCGACCCCGAGAACGGGTTGCCGGGATCCACGATCGCCGGCCCCAGCTTCGTGAACCAAGTCGTCCACTGCTTCATGACGCGCGCCTGCTGCGCGGGCGTCTCGGGCATGCCGCCTCCGTAGTAGATGAGCAGGTATCTCACGGCGCAAATATTGATCGCTGCTCGGCGATCAGTGCGAGGGCTTTCGCGAGCCGGTCGCGGTTGGCCGGCGCGTTGAGCCAGCGGCTCTGACCCGACGGATGCGGCAGTGGGATGACGACCGGCTTGTCTCCGTAGCGATTGCCGACGCGTTCTTCGAGCGCGCCCGGTCCCAGAAATCTCGTGATCGCGAGCTGGCCGATCGGGATGATGAGCTTCGGCCTTACAACCCGCAGCTCTTCGTCGAGCCAGTGTGCGCAGTTGGCGATTCCCCTTCGCGGCGGCGGCAGGTCGCCAGTGTCCTGCTTGTTCCGGCCTGGAAAACACCGCATCAGCGCCGCGATGTATGTCTCACGGCGGAATTCCTCAGCGTCCTTGAAGCCCGCCCGAAGCATCCACCGGTCGAGCTCTTTGCCCGCGCGGCCCGAGAAGGGCCGCCTCGATTCCCGCTCCGCCGGACCCGGCGCCTGGCCGACGATGAAGAACCGCGCGCCCCATTCTCCGGAAAAGGTCGGGTTGGCCTCGGCGATGATCCCCTGGGCGGCGCACACGGTGCAGGCGCGGCACGCGGCCTGCAGCGCCAGCAGTTCCTTCCTTTTCAGATGACCCTTGCGAGCCGCGGGTTCGGGGCCGCGCCCGGGATGCGCCCGCGCTTGGTCATCGGCTTGCCGTCGATCTCTTTGATGTCCGCGGTGAAGGCGATCGGGGGCGCGGAGCTGATCGACATCCCCACGCCGTAGGAATGGATCGGACACTTGGCCGCCTCGAACTGCCGGATGCGCTCGGCGTCGAGACCGCCCGAGACGAAGATCCCGACGTGCTCGAATCCCGCGAGGTCGAGCCGCGCCCGGACTTCCTTGACCAGGTCGATGGTCACCCCGCCCCGCTCGCCCGGCGTGTCGAGCCGCACGCCGCGCAGGCGCTTACCCAGCGCCGCGGCGACGCGCAACGCCTCCTCGGCCTCGTCTTTGAACGTGTCGACGAGCACGATGCGCAGGACGTCGTCGCCCATGTACCGGTCGAAGGCCTCCGCTGCCTTGACGGTGTCACCGAAGAGCAGGATCATCGCGTGCGGCATCGTTCCTGATGCGCCCTGCAGACCCGCGAGCTGCGCTCCCAGCGGCGTCGCGCAGCCGGCGCACCCCCCGACCACAGCCGAGTACTCCATCGTCGGGCCGATGAGCGGGTGTACGTGCCTGGCGCCGAAGCTGATGACGCGTTTGCCGTTCGCGGCCTCCACGATTTCCCGCGCCGCGGTCGCCCAGCCCGAGCAGCTCGAGAGCATCCCCAGCAGCGCCGTCTCGTAGACGCCGAAGTGCGAGTAGGGGGCGCGGACGCGAAGCACGGTCTCCTTCGCGCTCATAGCCTCACCCTCGGTGACGGCGTAGGCCTCGTCGCCCTCCTCGAGGATCTCGGTCAGGAGCCGCACCGCTTCGGCCACGCCACACAGCACGCCAGGCTTGCTTGGGAAGAAATCCATCGCGACGACCGCGTCGACCTTCGCTCCGGCCAGGGTCTTCTGGGCCCGCTGGAAGTAGACGTCCGAGGCGGCGTGGCCGTAGTAGGCGACGAGATCGGCCGCCGGACTCTCTGCCGTCGCCTGCTTCACAGCGTCATGAACTTAGCAGCCTCGGTAACATCCGGACGCGATGACCGCGCCTTCCAACCAGCAGGTGCTCGAGGCTCTGAGCCGGATCAAGGACCCGGACCTCGGCCGCGATGTCGTGAGCCTCGGCATGATCAAGGAGCTCGAGGTCAGCCCCCAGGGCAAAGTGAGCTTCACCTTCGAGCTGACGACGCCGGCCTGCCCCGTACGCGACCGCTTCAAGACGCAGGCCGAGGACACGGTCGGCGAGATCCCCGGTGTAAGCGGCGTCGAGGTGCGAATGACGGCCAACGTGCGTCCGGCGTTCATGCGCACAAAGCCGTCAGAGGTGCTTCCCGGCGTGAAGCAGACGATCGCCATCGCCTCTGGGAAAGGCGGTGTCGGCAAGTCGACGGTAGCCGTCAACCTGGCGGCCGCGCTGCGCAAGAGCGGGGCGAGCGTCGGCCTTCTCGACGCCGACATCCTTGGTCCTTCGGTGCCGATGATGACCGGCTCGCGTGTTCAGCCCAAGCAATCCAATGGCCGGTTGCAGCCGATCGATGCCCACGGCATGAAGGTGATGTCGTTCGGTCACGTGCGGCCCCCCGGAGAGGTGACTGTCTTTCGCGGACCGATGGTCGGCAAGATGATCGAGGAGCTGATGCGGCTCACCGATTGGGGTCGCCTCGATTACCTCGTCATCGACCTGCCGCCGGGGACCGGCGACGCGTCCCTTACGCTCGGCCAGGTGATCCCTCTGACGGGCGTCGCCATAGTGTGCACGCCGCAGGACGTGGCCACGAACATCGCGGTCAACGCGCTGCAGATGTTCCGCAAGCTCAACGTCACGCCTCTCGGTCTCATCGAGAACATGAGCTGGTACGTGTGCCCGGACTGCGGGCACCGCCACGAGATCTTCAGCCATGGTGGCGCCGAAGCGGCCGCGAAGCGACTTGGCGTTCCATTCCTCGGCGCGATACCTCTCGAGGAAGGGATCCGCGAGGACGCCGACGCGGGCACACCCGTCGTCATCTCGCGGCCTGAGTCAGCGGGCGCGAAGGCCTTCGAGGCGATCGCGTCGCAGGTCGCAGCGCGCACGTCGATCCAGGCCTTCCGCCAGCTTCCCGTCATCAGCGTCCACTAAGGACACGCGGCTGCAAGACCCCGATCCGTTTCCGACCAACGTCGACGTCGACCGCGAACGCCAGGTCATGGAGATCACGTGGGAGGACGGTACGAAGTCGACCTACAGCGGCGAGCAACTGCGATGGGCATGCCCGTGCGCGGAGTGTCGCGGTGAAGCCGGAGTGCCGGGCCGGCTCTCGCGCGTGAAGACGCTGGGCGATTCGGAGCTGCGCATCAGCGACGTGAGTCTGGTCGGTCAGTACGCGCTGCAGATCGGCTTCGAAAGCGGACACGCCCACGGCCTCTACACGTTTTCCCTGCTGAAGTCCTTAGTGCAATAATTTCCGGCGGCCCGTTGTCGATCTCCACGCCGATCCCACCATTCGAGCCGCCGCTTCCCGCGGCCCCGCCCCTGAAGCGACCGCTACGCCGGCGCAAGAATTTCGGCCGTCGCGGCGGAATCGCGCTTGGAATGGTGGTGCTCGTCTTGCTCCTGAGCGCAGGCGCGTTTCTCGCGTACGAGAACACCCTGCCCACGACCCTCACTACCAACGTGAAGAGCGGTCAGACCAATGTTCCGACAGACGGCGCGTTCATCCTCAGCTATTCGCGCTCGGTTTCCATCGAGGCGGTTCGCGCGGCGTTCACCATCACACCCTCGACGGACGGTGACATCACGTCCGTGTCCGGCCAGCAGCAGTACGCATGGACGCCGGCCAAACCCCTGCCGGAGCTCGCGACCTACACGGTCACGCTGAAGCCGACCCTTGACACCAGCCATCACCATGTCAATGGCGGCCAATGGACGTTCACCACGCTGATCATTCCTCGCATCCTGAGCATCACCGCCGGCGACGGCACCGCGCTGAAGGACGGCATGGAGATCGACCCCGGCGCCGCGATGAAGCTGACGTTCAACGACGCGATGGAGCCGGTGACGATCAAGGTGACGGTCGGTGGGCAGATCGCGACCCTGAAGTGGGCCGCCGACGACAAGAGCGCGACGTTATCGACGGCGGGTCTGGCGTCCGGACCACTGGTCGTCCAGATGGCCTCAGGCGGCCGCGACCAGACCGGTCACCTCGTCGCCGCGGCTTTCGCGCTGAAAACCGGCGTGTACTGGCACGACCACGAGCACACGGTCGGCCTGAGCTATCCCGCGCTCATTCAGATTCCGAACGACGAGTTCGCGCGCGACCAGAACGGCCTGCAGGCCGCGGACATCGTCTACGAGTACCTCGCGGAGGGCGGCATCACACGGCTCACGGCGATCTACGAGAGAGCGCCCGACGTTGTGGGCCCGATGCGCTCGGCGCGATTCATATCGCTCAAGATCGGCCGCCACTACAAGGGCTTGCTGTTCCAGTCTGGCGAGTCGGCGGCCACCCAGGCCCGCGCCGCGAGCGACCCGACGCCGCAGTTCTTCGACACGATCGGCTATCAGTACCGCACTTACGCCAACGGCCGGTACGCGCCGGACAACCTGATGATCAACGGCGACCGCGTGCAGGCTGCGGAAGGTCTCTACGGGATAGCGCCGTACACGATTCCGAAAGCGCGACCCATCATCAGCGGTGGCGCGGCGGTCAGCTCCTTCAACGTCGACGAGCACTACTCGACGTACGCCTACGACGCCGGGACGGGCACCTATACCAAGACAGAGGAAGGCCATCCGTACCAGGACGCCAGCCTGCATCAGCCGCTGCGCATCGAGATGCTGATCACTCTGCACACGCGGGAGCAGCTTCTCGACGTCGGTGACGGGCATGGCGCGCATATCCACGACTTCGACCTCGACACCAACGGGCGCATCGACGTCTACTACAAGGGCCTGCACTACACAGGCAACTGGGCATCGACCGACAGCCACGGACCGCTGACGTTCACGCTCGACGGCGGCCAGGCTCTGACCCTGCCGCCCGGCCTTGTCTGGATCGACGTCACCCAGTAGATCGATTGCGGCGCAGCATCACAGTCGCCGCGGCAATCAGCTTGCTGGGCCTCCAAGTCGCCTGCGGGGGCAGCTCACCATCGGCGGAATCGCCGCCGGTCTGCGTGGCGCCGCGTATCGCGTCGCAAGCCATGACGCTGGCCAAGGACGACCTGCAGACCATAGGTTTCGCGCTGGCGACCGGCACTCAACCGGTCGGGCTGGCGCTCGATCGAGACGGGTCGTCGGTGTGGATTCTCGGCACCGGCTCGAACCGGGTCCTGCATGTGAGGCCGGACGGATCGGCAACCGCCTATCAGCTGCCGGCGAGCGACCTGGGGTTGAACCTGTCGCAGTCCCAGGACAGCACGGTCTGGATTCCGGAGCAGTACAGGGATGCGGTGATGGCGCTCGCGCCTGATGGCTCGGCGCGCGAGTGCCGTCTTCCCCGCAAGGGCTCCGAGCCCGTGGCAACGTCCACGGGGGCAGATGGATCGGTTTGGGTCAGCGAGGCGCACGGCGCCGCCATCGCCCGATTTGCCGGCCGGCACTTCGTCGAATACCCGATCGGCGTAGCGGGCGCCGAGGTGCTGGCATCCGCCGACGGTGGCGCGTGGTTCACGGTGAACGGTGCGCCCGTCCTCGGCCACATCACGGCTTCGGGCGATGTCGAGCGCATCCCCATCGGTGGATCTGGCGTCACGCTCGGCCTGCTTGCCACCCCCGGCGGTGCAATCTGGGTCGCCGACTTCGGTGGCGATCGCATCGTGCGGGTCACCGCGGACAGACAGGTCTCCGAGTGGAAGACCGCGGCCGGCGCCAAGCCCCAGAGCATCGCCGTCGGACCCGCCGGCAGCATCTGGGTGACCGAGAGCGGAACGAACCACCTCGCGGTCGTGCGTGGCACGCACCTCGTCGAGGTCTACCGGACCGGCGACTGGCCCGACCACATGGTGATCACGGCGGATGGATGGGCCTGGTTTACCGAGTACTACCAGGACCGCGTAGGAAGGGTTCGACTGACCGCGTAGCTACTTCCGGTCGAGCTCCCACACGTGCCACGCGCGCGGCTTGATCCACGCGCTGACCCGCTTCGCGTTGCGATTCCAGAACGGCTTGCCGCCGTAGCGTACGGAGAGGCGGTCGATGTCCGCGAGGTCTGGGTCGTCATGAAATGAGACCACGTCGCCCGTGAAGCTGACGTGCCGGTACCAGTCGTCGTCGAACACGGTCATGCTGACACGCGGGTTGGCCCGCATCCAGCCGAGCCTGCTTCTTTCGCGGGCCATGTTGACCATGACCTGTTCGCCGTCCCAGTCGTACCAGGTCACCACGGTCATCGGATAGCCGTCCGGCCGGATGCTGGCGATGACCGCGGCGTTGGGCAGGCGGAGAAATTCGTCTACCTCGCGTGGGGCTGTCACTGCAGCGCGTGAAGCAATCCGGCCGCCGAGTCGATAAACCCGTCGAGGGTCGGCTGGGCCAATCGCATCACGACGTGCTGCGCGCCTGCCGCTACGTAAGCGCCGATCCACTCGGCCGCGGAGTCGATCGTCCCGGCGTGGCTCGCTTGCACGCGCGCCATCACCTCGCCTGACACTCCGTAGTAAGCACGGATGTAGGCGTCGAACTGCTGCTCCGCCGTCGGCCTGTCTTCGGCGATCGCGAGAGTCAGGTACACCCCCGCGGTCAGGTCGGATGGATTGCGGCCGGCCTTCGCCGCCGCCTCCCTCACGACGCTCAGCCCGGCCGCGTAGACCTCCGGCGTTGGGCTGAACGGCAGCCATCCGTCGAAGCGCGCCCCCGCCTCGCGCAGCATGCGAGGGCCCTGCGCGCCGAGCCACACCGGCGGGCCGCCTGGCGTGTAAGGAGGCGGAAGTAGCTTCATGTTCGGGTCCTCGTCGCGCCACAGCGCGCGGCAGCGGTCGATCGCCTGGAGCAGCGCGGTCACACGACGGTCGGAGGACATGTCGACGGCGGCGAGCTCTTGACGCGTTCCCGGGACGTCCGCTCCCGGACCGACGCCCGCGATCAACCTTCCCTGCGAGACGCGGTCGAGCGTCACCAGCACGTGCGCGAGCTGCACCGGGCGGCGCAGGAGCGGAAGCAAGACCGCCGTGCCCAGGCGGACGCGCCTGGTCGCGCCCGCAACCGCCGCGAGCAGCGTGAGCGGCTCGCCGCGCGGGCGGGCCAGCAGCGAGTCGCCGGCCCATACCGACTGAAAGCCGAGGCGCTCGGCTTCGACTGCGGTGTCGACCAAGAAACGCAGGTCGCTGTCGCCCCACAGCAAGACCTCGCGCGACGGCAGCAGGAGCCCGAGGTCGACTTTCACGCTAAGAACCGTAGCCTGGGACCTATCATCGGCGCGCCTTGCCCTTCAGCGCCGAAGACTTCGCCCGCACCTGCCTCGTCCGCATCCTGCCGCGAAGCCGCTACCGCCTGGCCAGCCAGACGGATTCGAGGTTCGTGTCGTTCGCGGGCAACACGACCCGCATCGCGTACAGGCAGCAGGGGGCGACGCCGGCCTTTCTCCTGTTCTCCGGAGAGGGTCAGAATCCCCACGCCGCAGCGATGGCCGCCGCCTCGTGGGCCGAGGCCAACTGGCGGCCCAACGCCATCCAGCGCCGCGTCCGACCCGGCGTCGTGGTGGTGCACGTCGCGCCGGGCAACCAGCTCACGCCCGCCGGCCCGGTCGCAGGCGCGATAGTCCCGGCCGCGGTCTGGACCGTCGACTCGGCGACCGGAAAGGTCGCGACGACCGGCAACCCGCCAGGCTCACCCTCGGGCTCAGAGATGCGGCGCGCGGCGGAAGCACTCATGCGGGGCGCGCCGGCTCCATCCCTGGGTGAGCTCGACCTTGCCGAGAGAGGAGTCATGCAGCTGCGCACCGCGACCATGCCACGGGCTTTTGGCGGGCTGTTTGGACTTGTCCTGCTCTATCTCGCCTTCCGTTACGGGATGGCCGGGCTCCTCGGTCTGTTCGTCCTACCCGAGCTTCTGAGCGGCAACATCTCGGGTGACAGGCTCATCCTTGCCCTTTCGTTCGGCGCCGACGTGCTCCTGCTCGCCGGCATCGTGCTCGGCGCCGCGCTTGTTTTGAACTTTCGCAACGCCTCGATGCGCCTTCCGGGCTTCTCGAGCTCCAGCAGGTCGACCCGCAGCCTGACGTGGGGAGGGTACGTGGCTGTGATGGTCGCGTTGATCGTCGCGCAGGAAGCCGTGGTGCCCGGGCTGGAGCATCGCAACCAGGTCACGGCGAGCCAGCGCGCCTACACCCACGTAAACGTCTCGGTGGCCGACGACGGCTCGGAGACTTACGTCGATGCGAACGGCGACCTTACGGTCGACCTATCCGGATGGCCTTCGAACGAATGGGCCGGAGTGACTTTCAAGACGAGCAACCCGAGCGTGCTTTCGCTCGACGCGACGCCGGCGTCCGGAGCCGCGCCGAAAGCGAGGTACACGGCCCATCAGGCAGGCGCGGCGCGAGTCGATGCGGCGTCGGCGGACGGACAGTACACGTTCCAGATCCGCGTCGATGTGGGACCCCCGCCTAGCTAAACGACGTCAGGCGCGGGCGGCGTCCTTCAGCGCGGTGGTGTACTGCGCCGCCGCCACTGCGGCTGTGGTTCCGTCTCCAACTGCCGTGGCTATTTGTTTTGTCAGCTGCGCGCGGACGTCGCCCACCGCCCAGATCCCTTCGACCGAGGTCTGCATGTTGCGATCGGTGACGATGTAGCCGGCCGCGTCATGGTCGACGTGGACCTTCAGCAGCGACGAGTTCGGCACGAAGCCGATGAAGATGAAAACCCCGCCGACCTTCAGCTCCTTCGTCTCCCCATGCTGCTCGTACTGGATCGAATGGACCTTGCCGTCGCCGGTGATCGTCTTCACGTGCGCGTCGAAGATGAACTCGATCTTCTGGTTCTCGAGGGCGCGATCCACCAGGATCGGCTGGGCGCGGAGCTCGCTGCGCCGGTGCAGGATGTAGACCTTTGATGCGTAGCGCGTCAGGAAGTCGCCCTCCTCGACCGCCGCGTCGCCGCCGCCGATCACGGCCAGCTCCTGGCCCTTGAAGAAGGCGCCGTCGCAGACGGCGCAGTAGCTCACACCTCGGCCCCAGAACTCCTTCTCGCCCGGGACCTCCAGGTAGCGGGGCAGGCCGCCCGCGGCCATGATCAGAGCTGGAGCCCGCAGCTCGTCGCCCGACTCGAGCCGGACGACCTTCGTGTTGCCCTCGACGTCGATCTCCTTGACCGGCTCGAAGTCGCGAACGTCGACGCCAAACTTGCGGGCGTGCTCACCCATCTTCATGGCCAGCTCCGAGCCCAGGATGGAGTCGAAGCCGGGGTAATCCTCCACCAGCTCCGTGTTCAGGAGCTGCCCGCCGAGGGGACCCCGGTCGAGAATGACCGTCTTCAGGTTCAACCTGGCGGTGTACAGCGCGGCCGCCAGCCCCGCCGGGCCGCCGCCGACGATGATCACGTCGTAGTCGCTCACAGCTTCAATAGGAAGTATTCCCAGCTCGAGTTGTATTCCTGCAACCCCGGAGAGTCGCGACTATCCGTTCTGGTAGCGAACGCCATACCCGCCGCGGGGGGAGTGGCAGGAGATGTTGTCGAACGGGCATCCGATCGAACAGGCGCCGCACTCGATGCAGTTGCCGAAGCTCACCAGCGTCTTCTTCTGCTCCTGGTTCCACTCGTACACGCCCGCCGGGCAGAAGTGCGTGCAGTACTTGCCCGTGCACTTGGACAGGCACACGTTCTGATTGACGATCTCAATGTGCGGCTTGCCTGTGTCCTCGTTGTACTTGACCGTGAAGAGCTTGTCGGTGAGCTTCTCCATCAGCTCGCTCCGAAGCGCTCCCATACGCGGCACATGAGGCGGATGGCGTTGATGTAGTCCGCGGCGCGGATGTTCTCGTTGGGCGCGTGGATTCGGTTGTCGGGCCGCCCGACGCCCACCGGGAGCACTGTGGGAACGCCAAGGTCCGCAACGACGGGGTGCATCGGCCCAGTCGCGGGCATGAACGGCCACAGGACCGGCTCGCCGTGCATCTCGCGCACGGTCTCGATCATGACGCGCCCGACCGCGGAGGTTGGATCCGACCGCGCCGGCTTCTCGCCCTCGCCTTCCAGGATCTCCACCTTCTCGAATCCGTGCCGGTCGAGGTGCTTGCGCAGCAGCCGGCGAATCTCCTCCGGGTCCTGGTTCGGGATCAGGCGGAAGTCGAGCTTGGCGCTCGCATCTGCGGGCAGCACTGTCTTGGAGCCCGGGCCCTGGTAGCCCGCGGTCACGCCCGCGATGTTGCAGGTCGGCAGGAACAGCATCTGCTCGATCACCTGCTCGGGCTTCGGGTCGCGCACCAGCTTGTCGAAGCCGACGAGCTTGCGCCGCTTCTCGACCTCTGGGTCGATGGTCGCCATCATCCGGCGGTCGGCATCGGTGGGCTTGACGACCTTGTCGTAGAAGCCATCGATCTTGATGTTCATGTCCTGGTCTCGCAGGCTCGCCAGCGCGCCGATCAGGTACATCGCCGCCGACGGATAGATGGACGCGAAGCCCGAGTGCTGGTCGAAGTCCAGCATCTTGACGCGGAGCGTGACGTAGACGAGGCCGCGGCAGCCGAACTGGATCGTCGGCCGTCCGGCGTCGTCGAAGGAGCTGCCCGATTCCCACAAGCAGCCGTCCGCGCGCAGCTTGTCGGCATGGTCGTGCGCGATCTTCTCGAAGGTCTTCGAGCCGATCTCTTCCTCGCCCTCGATCAGGAAACGCAGCGTGACGGGTAGGTCGCCGAGCTCCTTCAGCGTCTCGAGGGCGTGGATGCGCGCCATCACGTCGGCTTTGTCGTCGGCGACACCGCGGGCGACGATGCGGCCGTCCTTTTCGGTCGGCTCGAACGGCGGCGAGCTCCAGAGGTCGATCGGATCGACGGGCTGCACGTCGTAGTGCTGGTAGAGAAGCAGCTTGCGGCGACCCGCGCCCTTGACCTCGGCGTACAGCGCGGGCATCCCTCCGGCCTCCAGCGTCTCGACGCGGTCGGTGAATTTGGTGAGCCTGCCTGCAAGCCAGTCGCGCGCCGGCTGGACCGCGTCGCGACCGTGGTTGGAGATGCTCGGGAACGAGCACAGCTCTTTGAGCTCATCGATGAATCGACGCGAGTTCTTCTCGATGTACGCGTCAACGGCGCTGGTTGAGATCACCGCCCCATCGTAATCTGCAACGGATGGCGGACGCCGCATCTGAATTTCACTTCTCTCCGCGGCCCAACCGCGCCTCGGAGATCCGCTGGCATTCGTGGTCGCCCGCCGCGTTCGAGGAGGCGCGCGCGACCCGCAAGCCGATCCTCCTTTCCATCTCGGCGGTGTGGTGCCACTGGTGCCACGTGATGGACGAGACGACCTATTCCCAGGCTGGCGTGATCGACCTGATCAACAGCGATTACGTGCCAATTCGCGTCGACAACGATGTGCGCCCGGACGTCAACCAGCGCTACAACATGGGCGGCTGGCCAACGACCGCCTTCCTGACCCCGTCGGGCGACATCCTCACCGGCGCCACATACCTACCGCCGGACCAGATGGCCAGCGCGCTTGCGCGCATCGCGACCTACTACCGCAACAACCAGGCCGAGATCGCAAGCCGCGTGCTCGAAGCGCGTAAGCGAAGCGCGGGCGTCGTCGCGCGCAGCGCCGGGTCGCTGTCACCGGGACTGGTCGACTCGGTGCTCGACGCGGTCAAGGCCGCCTACGACCCGCTGTACGGCGGCTTCGGCGGCGCGCCGAAGTTTCCTCAAACCGACGCACTCCTGCTCCTGCTCGAGCAAGCCACTTTACGGTCGGACGAAGAGCTGAGGCGGATGGCTGTGCACACGCTCGAGCAGATGACAAACGGCGGGATGTACGACCACGTCGAGGGCGGATTCTTTCGCTACTCGACGACGCAGGACTGGAGCGTCCCCCACTTCGAAAAAATGCTCGAAGACCACGCCGGTTTGGTCCAGGCGCTCGCCCTCGCGGGAATGGGCGACGCGCTTGCGAAGACGATCGGCTACCTCGACCGCGTCCTGAGGGACGGGGCGACGGGTCTCTACGGCGGCAGCCAGGACGCCGACGAGCACTACTACTCGCTGGATGCCGTGGAGCGCAAGAAGCTGACACCGCCATACGTCGACCGCCGCGTCTACACGGCCTGGAACGCGGCGCTTGCGATCAGTTACCTCGACGCGGAACTGGATGCTGAGCAGCTGCTCGACTCGCTGTTCGCAAGCGCGTTTCGCAAGGGCGAGGGCATGACCCATGCCGAGGGCGTCACCGGACAGCTCGGCGATCAGGTCTGGTCGCTGTGGGCGGCGGTGCGCTCCAACCGGCTCGAGATCGCCCTCGACCTGGCTTCACACCTCGAGGACCGATACGCCGACCAGGAGCTGGGCGGCTACTTCGACCACGCCGGCGGAGAAGATCTCGGCCGTCTCGACGAACGCATCAAGCCACTTGCCGAGAACTCGGTCGCGGCGATGGCGCTGATCGAGCTCGACACGCTCATGGGGGATCCTTCAGCGCCGTATCGCGAGAGAGCGCGCCGCGCCCTCGAGTCCGTTGCGCAGCTTCCCCGGCAGTACGGTCTGATGGCGGCCGTGTACGCGCGGGCTCTCGACCGGCTGCCCCACGCGATCAAGGTGACCACTCGAAATCCAAAACTCGCCCGCGCGGCGCGGTCCGCCCATCCCTACGCGGTGATCGATCCGAACGGGCCGCCGGGCGCGCGCAGGGCGCACTCAGAACAAGGCGGCGCGGTCGTGTGCGTCGGGCAAATATGCTTGGCGCCGGTGTCGACACCAGCCGCGGTGGCGGAGGCCATCAGAGAAGCAATCACGACGCGTGCCTGAAAGTCGTAGGCACTTTTCCCGACGGGTCGACGAAGCGCTGGACGACCCCAAGCTCCAGCAAGCGCTCATCCATGCGATGACGGGCTTGCGCGGCCGGCGCAACGTCGCCTTCGAGTCCTTCGATTTCGAGAAGGGCCGCGCCGAGCTGAAGCGCAGGCGCCAGGCCAACCTCGATCGCCTTCCAGAGCTGCTGGAACAGTTCACGCAGCGCCTCTCCGCCGTCGGCGGCGTCGTGCATTTCGCGAACGACGCGGCCGAGGCGCGCGACATCGTCGGCCAGATCTGCTTCAACGCCGGCGCCGATCTGCCCGCGGGCAAGCGGATGGTCGTGACCAAGAGCAAATCGATGGCGACCGAGGAGATCGAGCTCAACAAGTACCTCGAAGGCCTGGGCATGGAGGTCGTCGAGACCGACCTCGGCGAGCGGATGGTCCAGCTGACTCATACGCACCCCTCGCACCTCATCGCGCCCGCGATTCACCTCACCAAAGAGGACGCGGCCAAGGTGTTCGGCACCGAGCCGACGGTGGAGGCGATCCAACGACACGCGCGTGAGTCGCTGCGCCAGAAGTTCATCGAGGCCACAGTCGGAATCTCGGGCGCGAACATCGCGATCGCCGAGACGGGGACGATCGTGCTCGTCACCAACGAGGGCAACGCCGACCTCACGACGACGCTGCCGCCGGTGCACATCGCG
>Ga0070717_10000215_pt1 | contig 40202 bp, 37 predicted proteins | sample LARL113metaG_FD_71366 | JGI IMG/M metagenome (GOLD analysis project Ga0070717, IMG submission 71366) | Corn, switchgrass and miscanthus rhizosphere microbial communities from Kellogg Biological Station, Michigan, USA - LAR L11-3 metaG | ecosystem: Host-associated > Plants > Roots > Rhizosphere ...
GTTCCGGGTCGTCTCCTTTTTGCCGGTGTCGTGCGGCGTTGACTTTGGCGCGGATCGCCGCGCGGACCGACATGAAGAGCGGGAGCGCGGCGAGTGCGTCCAGATCATGGACGCGACGGGCTTCCGTCAGATAGCGATTGAACACGATGTTGGCGGCCGCATGCAGCCCCCGGTCGACCAAGTCCATCAAGAGAAATGCGAGATCGTAATACACGTCGCCGGTCGCGATGCGATCGTCGAACTCGAGTGCGTCGAAAACGACCGGTACGCCGTCGATGAGAACAATATTGCCCAGGTGCAGATCGCCATGGCACCGGCGCACCAGTCCGGCGCGTTCACGTGCCTGTAACAACGGCTTCACGCGATCGAGCGCATCACGGGTTGCCGCGCCGAGCGCGCGCACCTGGTCCAACGAAAACAGCTCCGGTTCGGCCGTAAGATCGGCTTCGTTCTGCGCGATGATTTCCGACAGCACCTCGGTGAAGTGCCCGTTCGCCACGCTGGGTGCGAGGCGATGTGCGCCGGCAACGGCCCGTCCGAGCGCATCGGCGAGAGAGTCGTCGATCTGGCCTGCATCAGCCAGGCGGTCGAGAGTCTGGCTTTCGTCAAAGCGGCGCATCTCGACCGACCATTCGACCGGCTCGCCTCTGCCGCCGATGGCAAGGCGGCCATTCGGTTCCCGGGTGATGGCCGCGACGCCGCGATAGATCGCCGGCGCAAAGGACCGATTGACCGCAATTTCGGCTTCGCAGGCCGCCTTGCGTTTTGCGAGGGTGGAAAAATCGAGAAATGAAAAGCGTACGGCGCGTTTGATCTTGTGCGCCCGATCCCCGACCAGAAAAACCGACGCGGCGTGGGTATCGATGCGTTTGACGGCCATGCCGTCGAAATTCGCCGGGTCGCTCAGAAATTCGATGACTGCTCGCTGCGAGTCTTCCGCCGCCGTCATCGCAACGCCTTCGATTTCGCGGCCGATCTGAACGGTATTGCGGGGCAGGCGCAGGGCATTTTGATCCTCACGGAACGCGGCTTGATTGGCGGCATTATAGGCCTATTGACCGACACGCGCCTTGCCGGAAAAGTGCGCCCTGACCGTCGGACCAGGCGGCATTTCTCAAGGGAGAAGTTCAGTGCTCATCGACCATCGGACCTATCGGATATTGCCAGGCAGGGTACCGGCGCAACTCGACCTCTACAGCAAGCTCGCCTATCCGGTGCAGCTCCGCCACATGGGCGAGCCACACTATTACCTCGTTAGTGAAAGCGGCCAGCTTAATACGCTGGTGCATGGATGGGTTTACGAGAACGCGGCCGATCGCGAACAGAAGCGCGCAAAGATGATGCAGGATCCCGACTGGAAGCACTTCCTGGGTGAAAATGCGAAGGCCGGCAACGTGATCGAGCAGTCCAATTGGTTGATGTCGCCCGCTCCATTCTCGCCGAAGATTTCGGCGGCGAAGATCGTGAAGTAATTCGATGCGCGGCAAGGACAACGCCCGTACAGGCGGCGAAATTCTGATCGACCAGTTGTCGGTTCAGGGCGTGCGGCACGCTTTCTGCGTGCCGGGCGAAAGCTATCTTGCCGCGCTCGATGCTTTCTACGGCAGCAACATCGAACTGACAGTATGTCGTCACGAAAGCGCGGCGGCCATCATGGCCGAGGCGGTCGGCAAGGTGACGGGAAAGCCCGGGATTTGTTTCGTCACGCGCGGTCCGGGCGCGACCAATGCCTCGGCCGGCATCCACATTGCGCGTCAGGACTCCTCACCGATGATTGTTTTCGTCGGTCAGGTCGGTCGCGAGATGCGCGAGCGCGAAGCCTTTCAGGAACTCGACTATCGCGCGGTGTTCGGCACGATGGCGAAATGGGCGACCGAAATCGACGACCCATTGCGCATCCCGGAAATCGTTTCGCGTGCATTTCATACGGCGTGCAATGGCCGTCCCGGGCCGGTCGTGATCGCTCTTCCTGAAGACATGCTGCGCGAGCGCGTCTCGGTGCCGGATGCGACGGCCTTCACGCCCGTGGAAATATCGCCCGGCAAGGACGAGATGAACCGGCTGCAGGATTTGCTTGGCCAGGCAAAACGTCCTGTGGCGCTTATCGGCGGTAGCCGGTGGACCGAAGGCGCAAGTGCGGCGCTTATGAAATTTGCCGAACGATTCTCGTTGCCGGTAGCGACGACGTTCAGGCGCGGTCACCTGATTGACGCGACCCATCCTTGTTATGCCGGTGACTTCGGCATCGGGCCGAATCCAAAACTGCTCGCGCGCGTGAAAAGCGCCGACCTTCTGCTGCTGATCGGCGGTCGCTTTGGCGAGATGCCCTCGCAGAGCTACAGCGTGCTGGATATTCCGGAGCCGCAAATCAAGCTGGTGCACGTTCATCCGGGCGCGGAAGAACTCGGCCGGGTCTATCATCCCTATCTAGCGATCAATGCAGCACCGACCGCGTTCTGCTCGGCGTTGCAGGAATTGCAGCCACCCAAGCAAATTGCGTGGCGCGGCGAGTCCGACACCGCGCATGCCGACTATCTGGCCTGGGGCGAGAAGGCGACGCCGGTGCCGGGCAAGGTCAACCTCGGCGAGATCATGGTCTGGCTGCGCGAGAATTTGCCCGCGGACGCAATCGTGACCCAGGGCGCGGGAAATTTTTCAGGCTGGGTCCATCGCTTTTATCGCGTGCGCAAGTTTGGCGGGCTTGTTGGCGCGACGTCAGGCTCGATGGGTTATGGCCTGCCTGCAGCGTTGGCCATGCAGACGCTACATCGCGACCGCATTGTCGTGTGCGTGTCGGGCGACGGTGATTTCCTGATGACCGGGCAGGATTTCGCGACGGCCGTCCAGTACAAGCTGCCCGTGATCGTTCTCGTCGCCGACAACGGTATCTACGGTACCATCCGCATGCATCAGGAACGCGAATATCCCGGCCGTGTGATTGCCACCGATCTGCGCAATCCTGATTTTGCCGGTTATGCACTCGCGTTCGGCGGCTACGGTGCGGTCGTTGAAAAAAGCGCCGATTTTCCGGCTGCATTTGCGGGAGCGCGAGCTTCGGGAAAGCCTTCAATCATCCATCTCAAGGTCGATCCCGAGGCGATCACGCCGACGGCGACACTGACAGGGATAAGGGAGAAGTCGCTCGCCAACGGCGGAAAAAGCTGAGACACGGCCGGGCCGGGCGCTTGCCTAAAAGGCGTGAATCAGCATTCAGTCTCCCATGCCTTATCGCCGCACCGAGAATGTGGCCCGTCGGCTCGCAGAGCGCGAGCAGACGATCCTCGGCGCCGCGCACTCGATCGTCGGGGAAAAAGGCATGGGCGCGGTGCAGATCGCTGCTGTCGCGCAGCGCGCCGACATCGCCGCCGGTACGATCTACCGCTATTTCCCGTCAAAGAACGATCTCGTCGGGGAAGTCATTGCCGCTGCCGCGCTGCGCGAACTCGTCGCAATGCATGCCGCCGGCGATGCGGCGCCGGGACCGCTTTCGGCCGTCGCCGCTTGCGTTGCGACTTTCGCCGCAAGGGCCTTGCATGACAGACGGCTTGCCTGGGCGATCATGGCCGAGCCGATCGACCCCGATATCGACGCGTTGCGGCTGAATTTCCGCCGCGCCATCGCGGCAGAGCTGGAAATGCGCATCAGCACGGCCATTGCCGACGGTCATTTGCCTGAACAGGATGTACGAGTGGCGGCCTTGGCGATGATCGGCGCCTTGCTCGAGGGTTTGCTCGGCCCGCTGGCGCCACAAGCTGAAAATGCCCGCGAAGCCGTCCAGGCAATGACGCTGTTCGCGTTGCGCGCTCTCGGCGTCATCGACGCGCGGGCGAGGGGCCTCGTCGCGCAATGCGAGATGCCCTGAACCTTCTCAATTGAGCGCGGGCAGTTCGTCCAAAGGCAGCGTAACGACCTTCATGCCGCGTTCGCCGGCGTCGTCGTTGACGTGGAATCCCAGCTCGGAGCACATCAGCAGCATGGTGGCGTTTTCGGCCAGGACCTGCCCATGCACGGTCTTGAGGCCCTTTTCACGGGCGTAGGCGATCATGTGCTTCATCATAAGCCAGCCAAGCCCATGGCCCTTCAAATGTGAGCGCACAAGAATGGCAAACTCCGCGCCGTCGTCTTCCGTATCGTCGTGCAGTCGAACAACCCCGAGCATGCGGTTGGTCGATTCCCCGATGGCGATGAAAGCCATGGCGTGCTTCGGATCGTAGTGAATAAGTTTTTCAATCAGCTCGTGCCTGACTTCGCGCATCGGCACGAAAAATCGCAAACGCAGATCTTCCGCGGTTACTTCACTGAGGAAATCCGGATAGAGGGCAGCGTCCTCCGGCTTGAGCGGGCGGATGAGGACCTTTTCTCCATCGCGCAAAGTAACGTGGCGTTCGAGCAAGACGGCCACCGGCTCCCGCGAAGATGGGTTTTAATGCGACATCAACACGGGAACCGTCATCGATTCCAGCAGACCAAGCGTAGCGCCCCCGAGCACAAATTCGCGCAAGCGTGAATGGCCGTAACCGCCCATCACGATCATGTCGGCGGACGAATCCGCCGCATGAGAGAGAATAGTGGAGGGGGTGTCTATGTCCGGTGATGTGATGCGTTTGACGTCCACCTTGAGGCCATGCCGCGCAAGATGTTGGCCGAGGTCGGCGCCCGGTACCTCGTCGCTTTTGCCAGGCTTGTCGGAGATGATCACCACCTCGACCTGCTTTGCCTTTTTCAACAGCGGCAAGGAGTCGGCGACGGCGCGCGTCGCGGCGCGTCCTCCGTCCCAGCAGATCATCACGCGGTCAAGTTTCGCGCCGCCTTTCTGGATGAAAGGCACAAAAATCACCGGACGGCCGGACTCGAACAAAACGCCTTCGTCGACCACTTCGTCGGCCGACGATTTTTGCCGATCAGGCTGGCCAACAATGATTAAATCGAAACGCCGTCCGATGCGTCCGATCTGATCGGCCGCGCCGGCGAGGCTTGCATTGATCGTCCGTGTCTCGTTCGAAATTCCTGCCCGCTTTGCCGCCTGTTCGAAGCGGGCCATTGCCGCTCGTGCCTTTTTGTCCGACTCGCGTCGCTGTCCTTCAATGATTTCCGGCGGAATCCCGCCCATGACGGTGCCGGGAATGATGGGATCGTAGGAGACCGCGACGGCGAGGAGATGAGCTTCGAAGATTTCCGCCATCGAGACGGCATAATCAACGGTGGGGTCGTTCGAGCCTAAGCCCAGATTGACGACGATATCCTTGATCATGGTGCAACACTCCGAACCGAGCGATTAAATCGTTTTGTGATCCTATCCGTCGTTCCCCTCGCGGCATTGACCAAGGTCAAGCGCCAATCGTCCCCACATTGCGGCGCAAGCTACTTTTTGTTCCCGTCGGGACCGAACTGTTTGAGATAGGCCCACAGGTCTCCGGCTTCTTTTTCGTTTTTGATGCCGGGGAAAATCATCTTGGTGTTGGGAATTTTGGCGCGTGGATCCTTGATGTATTCCTTGAAGGTTGCCTCATCCCAAGTGATGCCGGAATTCTTGTTGGCGTCGGAGTAGCTGTACTCGGGAATCGAGCCGGAATGACGACCGTCGAGCCCGTTGAGCACGGGGCCGACCTTGTTTTTCGCCCCTTCACCGACTGAATGGCAGGGGAGGCACTTTTTGAATGAATTTTCGCCGGCGGCCACATCTTGTGCCCGGGCACCCGCAGTCAGCGTCGACATGCTCAAAGCCACGGCAAATATCAATTTCATTACTGTGCTCCCGTTTTTCGTCCAACGTCGCCCGCGCGGCTCAGGCCTCTCAGCCCGGCCTGTTTCCACTGGGTTTTGCCAGCCCTATGTGCAAGTCGTCAAATGGCTGTATCGTGACAACGCATGATCTCATGCGCACTGTAGACGCGGATAGCTGGGAGTTTCGAGAATGTCCCTGCGGATGCCGGAGCCTGATGCCGCAATCCTGGGTCGTCGTGAGCGCATAGTCGCCACGTTGCGAACAATCGTTCCCGGCGAAGGCGTGATCGCGACCGAACGCGAGATGCGTCCGTACGAAAGCGACGGCCTCACCGCTTACCGGCAGCTGCCCATGGTGGTCGTATTGCCGGAAACCACGGAACAGGTTGCCCAAATCCTGCGCTATTGCCACGCCGAGGGTATCAAGGTCGTACCCCGCGGGGCCGGGACGTCGCTGTCAGGGGGCGCGTTGCCGCTCGCCGATGGCGTTTTGCTGGGTATGGCGAAGTTCAATCGAATCCTTGAAGTCGATTTCGAAAATCGCGTTGCAGTTGTCGAACCCGGTGTAACCAACCTTGCGGTCAGCAATGCGGTTGCGTACGCGGGATTCTACTACGCACCGGATCCATCCTCGCAGATTGCCTGCACGATCGGCGGCAACGTCGCGGAAAATTCCGGCGGTGTGCATTGTCTGAAATACGGCATGACCACCAATAACGTGCTCGGCTGCGAGATCGTGCTCATGACCGGCGAAGTCCTGCGCCTTGGCGGGAAACACCTCGATGCATCGGGCTACGATCTGCTGGGGCTTATCAACGGTTCGGAAGGCCTCCTCGGCGTGCTCACCGAGGTGACGGTCCGTATCCTCAAAAAACCGGAAACCGCGCGGGCGATGCTCATCGGCTTTCCATCGTCGGAAGATGCCGGCGAATGCGTATCACGCATCATCGGTTCGGGAATCATCCCTGGCGGGATGGAAATCATGGACGGTCCGGCGATTGCGGCCGTTGAGGAATTCGTCCATGCCGGCTATCCGCTCGACGTCGAAGCGCTGCTCATCGTCGAACTCGACGGGCCTCCGGCGGAAGTCGACCATCTGATCGAGCGCGTCGAAAAAGTCGCGCGCGAGTGTCGTTCGGCTTCGTGCAAAGCCTCGCGTTCGGAACAGGAAAGGCTGCTGTTCTGGGCCGGCCGAAAGGCGGCATTTCCGGCCGTCGGACGGATCTCACCGGATTATTACTGCATGGACGGAACGATCCCGCGTGCCCAACTGCCCGTCGTGCTCAAGCGGATGAAGGAGATGTCCGCGAAATACGGGTTGCGGGTTGCAAACGTATTTCACGCCGGCGACGGCAATCTGCATCCTCTCATTCTTTACGATGCGAACCAGCCTGGTGAACTCGAGAAGACCGAGAAATTCGGCGCCGAAATTCTGAAACTGTGCGTGGAGGTCGGCGGTGTTCTCACTGGCGAACACGGCGTCGGTGTCGAGAAACGCGATCTGATGTACACGATGTTCTCCGAAACCGATCTCAACCAGCAGCAGCGCGTGAAATGCGCCTTCGATGGCAAAGGGCTGCTCAACCCCGGCAAGGTTTTCCCGCAGTTGCATCGCTGCGCTGAACTCGGCCGTCTGCATGTTCATGCCGGGAAATTGCCATTCCCGGATATCCCGAGGTTCTAGGAATGCGTTTCGGTTTGTTCTGTTCGCCGAAGGCGGACCGGCCCGGATTTGGCCCGGAAACCGGCCAGGGCTTTTTTGAGTTCCTCGATTTCAATGTCGAAGCCGAAGCGCTCGGCTTTCATTCGAGTTTCTCGGTTGAACACCATTTCAGCGGCTGGAATCAGGTTTCCGCGACCTTGATGCTGCTGGCCGCTTTGGCTATGCGCACGAAGACGCTTCGTCTCGGTACGGCCGTCATCGTGCCGCCGTGGCACAACCCGGTGCTGCTCGCCGAGGAAGCGGCAACGCTTGATCTTCTTTCGAAGGGCCGGCTCGATCTCGGCATCGGCAAGGGATATCGCCACAGCGAGTTCAAAGGATTTCAGATCGCGCCCGAAGAAGCCGAAGCGCGTTTCGAGGAAGCCCTCGAAGTCATGAGGCGAGGCTGGACGACGCGGCAGCGCTTCTCGCACAAGGGTCGCTTTTGGCATTTCGAGGACATTGTCATCGAGCCGCCCCCGGCGCAGACCCCGCATCCGCCGCTTTGGGTGGCGGCCGGCAATCCGCATTCGATCAAGCGAGCGGCAGCGCGTGGGTTCAACCTCATCCTCGATCAATATGCTTCGCCCGCGACGCTCGGCGAACGCATTGCGATCTACAAGGCCGAGCGCGAAGCAAACGGGCTTGGGTTCGATCCGATGCAGGTGGCGGTCGCGCGACAGCTTTATGTGGCAAAGGACGCGGCCGACAAGGAAGCCGCGTTGGTGCGCCAGGCCGAATACACCAAGCGGACTGTTGATGTCTCTCGCGATCCTTCGGCGAAGGCGGGATCTCACGTGCTCGCTTACGCAGACAAGAAAGGGGCGACTGAAGAAAACGCTCTTTACGGAACGCCCGATGAAATCGCGGGCATGATCGAAGCGCTACAGGAGGCCGGCGTAGCCTACGTGCTGCTCACGATTGCCGGCGGGGTCGATCAACTACGCTACTTCGCGCGGGACGTCATGCCCGCATTCACGCTTGACGTTACCGCCCGTGCGGCTGAATGACGTTTTTGCAGCATGGCTGACACGCTCAAACCCCGCGACGGCAAGGAAGTCGAAGACGTCGTGCGCTGGGCGCTCGACAACGACAAGCCACTCGAACTCGCCGGGCGTGGCACCAAGTACGGTATCGGCCGCCCCAGCCAGACGGACCTGACCCTCGATCTTTCGGGTCTCTCTGCCGTCACGCTTTACGAGCCCGCCGAACTGGTGCTTTCGGCACGCGCCGGAACACCGATCTCCGAGATCGAAGTGTTATTGGACAAGCACAACCAGGAACTGGCTTTTGAGCCGATCGACTACGGCCCACTGCTCGGTGCGGAGGCAAACAATGGTACGATTGGCGGCGCAATCGCCGCCAACCTGTCCGGTCCGCGACGCATAAAATCCGGTGCTGCCCGCGATCATTTCCTCGGCGTCACCGCCGTCACCGGCCGTGGTGAAACGATCAAGTCCGGTGGTCGCGTCGTGAAGAATGTCACCGGCTATGACCTCTGCAAACTGCTGGCCGGATCGTGGGGTACGCTCGGCGCCATGACCGACATCACGATCAAGGTGTTGCCGAAGGCGGAAACCGAAGTGACCGTGCTGATCGAAGGTCTCGACGACGCAACCGCCTGCAGGGCCATGACGGTGGCAATGGGCTCGGCATACGACGTCTCGGGCGCGGCGCACCTGCCTGACCATATCGCGCCCTGGTTCGACAACGTGCCCGAATCCGCCGCATCCACTTTGCTGCGCCTGGAAGGTTTTGCCCCTTCGGTAACCCATCGCAGGGAGACGTTGGCCGCGCATATGAAAGGCTTCGGACCGGTCACGCTGCTTGACGAAAGAAAATCGCGCGATTTGTGGCGCAGTATCCGCAACGTCAAACCCTTTGCCGCCGAGGCGGTCCGTACACGGCCGCTTTGGCGCATTTCCGTGCCGCCGAGCCGCGGCCATGAAATCGCGGGCGCGATCACGCCAGCTGCGCAGATGTTCTACGACTGGGCCGGCGGCCTCATCTGGGTGGCGATGCCGCTCGAGAATGAACCCGACGCGCCGGCAATTCGCCGCGCCGTCGCCGCCGTCGGAGGGCACGCGACATTGGTTCGCGCCCCGGCCGCCGTTCGAGCAAGCGTCGACGTGTTCGCGCCCGAGAATCCGGCCATGGGCGCTTTGACCAAGCGCGTGAAGGAAAGCTTTGATCCGAAGGGCCTACTCAATCCGGGCCGCATGTGGGCGGGTGTCTGACGATGCAAACCACGTTCACTCTGGCACAGCTACAGGACCCGCAATTCGCATCCTCCGAGAAGATCCTGCGCGCCTGCGTGCACTGCGGATTTTGTACGGCGACCTGTCCGACTTACGTTCTGCTCGGCGATGAACTCGATTCTCCCCGCGGTCGAATTTATCTGATCAAGGATATGCTCGAGCAGGACCAGCCGGCGACGCGCGAGGTGGTCAAACACATCGATCGTTGTCTCTCATGCCTTGCATGCATGACCACGTGTCCATCCGGCGTGCATTACATGCATCTGGTCGATCATGCGCGCGACTATATCGAGCAGACCTACAAGCGCCCGATGAGTGATCGTCTGTTGCGTGGCCTGCTCGCGCGCGTGCTCGTTGACCTCGGATTGTTCCGGCTCGCCATCGTGCTTGGACTGATCGCGCGCCCGCTGGCACCCGTGTTCGATGTGCTGGGTCTGCGCAGGCTGGGGGCATTGCTGCGCCTGACACCGCGCCGCAAACCGGCACCGCCGGTCGATCGCATCGGCAAAGTCTATTCGCCGGAGGGCAGGCGGCTCGGCCGGGTCGCGCTTTTGTCCGGCTGCATCAATCCGGTCCTTGCGCCATCGACCATTGAGGCGACGATCCGACTGCTCAATCGCCAGGGCATCGAGGTGGTTATCGCGGCCGGTGAAGGATGCTGCGGGTCGCTCGTCCATCACATGGGGCGCGAGGACGAAGCGTTGTCACAGGCTCGCAATAATATTGATGCATGGACCCGAGAGATCGAAGGGGCGGGCCTTGATGCCATCCTGGTCACCGTTTCCGGGTGTGGCACAACCATCAAGGACTACGGGTTCATGCTACGCAACGATCCGGCCTATGCGGCCAAGGCGGCGCGCGTTTCGTCGCGCGCGCGCGACGTCAGCGAGTACCTCGTGACCCTCAAGCTGCAGGATGCGCGCGCCCCGGTGCCGCTCACGATCGCCTATCACGCTGCCTGCTCGCTGCAGCATGGGCAAAAGGTTCTGCGTGAACCGAAAGATTTGCTGAGCGGGGCCGGTTTCGTGGTGAAGGACGTGCCGGAAGGCCACCTATGTTGTGGCTCGGCCGGCACCTACAACATCATGCAACCGGCGCTTTCGGATCAGTTGCGTGCGCGCAAACTCGCCAATATCAAAAGGCTCAAGCCGGATGTAATTGCGGCCGGCAACATCGGCTGCATCACGCAACTCGCGATCGGCACCGATGTGCCGATCGTGCATACGGTCGAATTGCTCGACTGGGCGACCGGTGGCCCGACGCCTGAACCGCTCGCCGAACTTGCTCAGCGCAAGTCTTCGGCAGCCTGAAATCTACTGGCCTGCTGGGTTGAAGCGAATGGAGAAGAACATGGCAAAGAAGCGCAAGAAGGCAAAAGTGAAGACGAAGAAAGCGAAGCGAGGTAAGCGAGCCGCACCGGCACGCAGGAAGAAGAGCGCGAAGAAGGTCGCGAAAAAGGTAAGAGCGAAAGCAAGAAAGAGAACAAAAGCGCCGGTGAAGAAGGCCGAGGTCGTGCCGTCCCAACCGAGTGAGCCGGCTGCGATCGCGCCGTCACCGCAGGCGTCTTTTGGCGGCCTGTTCGGCCACGACAAGACCGAAGATCAGTAGCCGACATCGAAGACATGGCAGGCCGTTACCGCCCTGGGGTGCGCGCTCGGCGCGCCTTCGGGTGGTGCGGCCCGATTGCATCGACCGGAGGGGCCTAATAGCATGCGTTCATCAGACGCATGGCCCTTAAGGGTCGGAACTATTTCGGATTTTACAAACAAAACATAAGGGAGGCCGCAATGTCGGCGACTTACAAAATTCTGATCATGGGCGCGTCCTACGGCTCGCTGCTCGCTTCCAAGATTCTCTTCGGCGGCCATTCGGTGCATCTGGTCTGCCTGCCGGCGGAAGCGGACTTGATCAACGCCGAAGGCTTCCGCGTCCGCCTGCCGGTCAAAGGCCGCAAGGAGCAGGTCGAAATCGACTCGCGCAAATTGCCGGGCAAGGTCAGCGCCGGCGGAGCCGCTGGGGTAAATCCCAAGGACTACGATCTTGTCGGTCTGGCGATGCAGGAGCCGCAATATCGTTCACCAGGCGTGCGCGAACTGCTTGACGCGGTGGCAAAATCAAAAGTGCCGTGCATGTCGATCATGAACATGCCGCCGCTTCCCTATGTGAAGCGTATTCCGGGACTGAACTACGATGCGCTCAAGCCCGCGTATACCGATCCGACGGTGTGGGACAACTTTGATCCTGGTCTGCTGACCTTGTGCAGTCCCGATCCGCAGGCGATCCGCCCGCCCGACGAGAAGGTCAACGTGTTGCAGGTCACGCTGCCGACCAATTTCAAGGTCGCCAAGTTCGACAACGACATGTACACGGGCATTTTGCGCCAGCTTGAAAAAGATATCGATGCCGTGCGCTTCGACACACCCGAGGGCAAAATTGAATTACCGGTGAAGTTGCGCGTGCACGATTCGATTTTCGTGCCGCTCGCCAAATGGTCGATGCTGTTGGCCGGCAACTATCGCTGCATCACCAAAGACGGCATGCGGACCGCGCAGGAAGCCGTGCATTCGAACATCGAGGAATCCCGCTCGGTCTATAATTTTGTCTTCGATCTCTGCGTGAAGCTCGGGGCTTCGCCAAGCGATCTCGTGCCGTTCGAAAAATACGCCGCCGCGGCGCAAAGCCTAACGCGTCCTGCCTCCGCCGCGCGCGCATTGCAAAACGGGGCGCAGTACATCGAACGGGCCGACAAGCTGGTGCAGCTGATTGCAAAGCAGAAGGGCTTGAGCAACCCGGTCATCGACGGGATCGTCGCGCTCGTCGACTCGCGGCTTGAAGCAAACCGAAAAAAGGCGGCGGCGGCCTAGACGAAGGCCCTGCGAATCGTCGGCTGACCGCCCGCCAAGATGTGGAAAACTACCTTGGCGGGAAGTGCGGTGGGGACTCTTGCGCGGGTTTGCCGACGGTATTTGTGACATTCACGCAACAGCCCCGATCTTTCTGACGGTAGAACTGCGAAACGCCTAAAAAGGCGGCAGTTGCCGCCGTTTTTCGCTTGCCGCAACGTGATGTCGCGGGTCTAAATTTCCCCGTAACGCACGTCAAACCGCGTAAGGGTCGGCTTAAGTCGGGGACTTTTACGGCTCTGTGGCGGGCAAAAGGGGATCGGCTGGAACCCTCAGGCCGGTCGAATACAAAGGGGCAGATTCAATGAAGAAAGTTGTGTTGTCGCTCGCTGCAGTGCTCGCGGTTTCCGCCGCTGCACCAGCAATCGCGGCTGATATGCCGGCGAAAGCGCCCAAGGTGGCTCCGGCTCCACCGCCGAGCCCATGGGACATCGCGTTCGGCGCCGCGATCATGAACGATTACATCTTCCGCGGCGTGACCCAGTCGGGGCACAGGCCGTCGGTCGCGGCCTATTTCGAGCCGCGCTACAACATCAACGCGAACTGGCAACTCTACGCCGGCATCTCCGGTGAGAGCATCAAGTTCGCCAACAACGCGGCCGCGGAAATCGACTTCTACGGCGGTGTCCGTTCGACGTGGGGTCCGGTCGTGTTCGATGTGGGCTACTGGTACTACTACTATCCGGGCGGCAAGTGCTACGGGACCGGCCCGACGCAAAGCTTCGATCCGGGCTGCGATCCAAACTTTATCTTCCCCAACGGGAACGCGGCGAAATCAGTCGCCAGCTTCTATGAGGTCTATGGAAAGATCACCTACACATGGACCGACTGGGCGTTTGGCGCGAACTTCTATTACTCGCCGAACTTCCTGAACACTGGCGCTTCCGGTGAATATCTCTCGGGCACCATCAAGTTCACCGCACCCGAGAAAATGGCACTCGGCCCGTTGGGCTGGTACGTGTCCGGTGAGTTCGGCCGTCAGTGGCTCGGCACCAGCGATGCCTTCTACGGCACTTACAGCAGTGCGTTTGCTACCGGCATTTACCCCAACGGTATCCCTTATTCGGACTACAACACCTGGAACGTCGGTCTCGGCTTCACCTGGAAGGTGTTCACCCTCGACCTGCGATACTACGACACGAACTTGAACAAGGGTGACTGCAACGCCTTCACCAGCGATCCGACAGCGTCTGGCCCATCGTTCGGTAACGTTACGCCGATCAATACCAGCGGCATCGGTTCCAACTGGTGCAGTGCTGCCTTCGTCGCCAAGCTGTCGGCAGACCTGACACTTGGCAGCCTGAAGTAACTAACGCCTAAGTCTGTCCCGGAAAGGGCGGCGACCGTGCTCGGTTCGCCGCCCTTTCTCTTTTGTCCGCTCTGATTGCGCTACTTGGCGGGCGCCAGATTTGTCTCCCGCACCACAAAGTGATCGCCTTCGCGAGTGAATGCGAGGCGGCGCTGATGGAACGCCGCGAGTGTCGAGCGGTGGCCGATCGACACGATTGTCGCGCGGGGAAGCGCTCGCTGCAGCAATTGATAGAGTGCCGCTTCGGCCGGTTCATCGAGCGATGCGGTGGCCTCATCGAGGAAGAGGAAGTCCGGCTCGGATAGAAGCGCGCGGGCGATGCCTAACCGTTGTTGCTCGCCGAGTGATAACATTCTGTTCCAGTGCGCTTCTTCGTCGATTCGGTCGGCGAGTGCAGGCAGGCCGACGGCGCTGATCAGCCCCGCGATTTTGCCCTCGTCATAGTTTTCCCGTCCGGCGGGATAGGCAACCGCCGCCGCAAGCGGTGCAATCGGGAAATACGGCCGCTGCGGCAGGATCATCACGCGCGCATTCTTCGGCACGGTGATCGTGCCCGAGCCAAAGGGCCAGACGCCCGCCAAGGCGCGAAACAGCGTGGATTTGCCCGAGCCGGAAGGCCCGCTCACCAGCACCTGTTCTCCAAGCTTTATCGACACCTTGCTGGCGCTGACCAATGGCGTGCCCTGCGGCAAGCGCACGACGAGATCCGAAATGCTTACGGCGGGCGCCTCACCGGGAGCCAGCGTGATAACGGGGGGCGTGGTGGCGGCTTCCCTGGCGGCGGTGATGGAATGATCGAAACCGGCCAGACGTTCGATCACCGCGCGCCATTCGGCGAGACTGCGATAGATATTCACGAACACCGATAGGGCGTCCTGCACCTGGCCAAAGGCGTTTGCCGTCTGCATCAATCCGCCGAGCTGCACCGCGCCGGCAAAATAGGCCGGGCTCACCATGATGTAGGGAAACACGACGGCAGCTTGGCGATATCCAGCTGTGAGAAAGGTGAGCTTCTTCTGCCGCGACATGATCGCCATCCAGTTGGCGACCACATTGCTAAAGCGCTGAAGCAGTCCGGCGCTCTCGGCGCGCTCTCCGTTCAGCAGCGCGATCTGCTCCGAGTTCTCGCGCACGCGCACCAGGTTGAAACGAAAATCCGCCTCGTATCGCTGCTGCTGGAAGTTTAGCGCGATCAAAGGCCGGCCGATGAGGTGTGTAAAAATCGTTCCTGCAACTGCATAGACCAGCGCGGCCCACAGCAGATAGCCGGGGATGTCGTATTTGATCCCGAAGGCATGGAGCGGAGCGGCGGCGGACAGATTCCACAGGATCACGGCAAACGAGCCGAGCGTGACAACCGCATTCAGTAGGTTCAAACCGATCGGAAGAATTCCGGCGTCGATAAATTGCCTGACGTCTTCGGCGATGCGTTGGTCGGGATTGTCGGCAGCATCGCCGAGCAATTGCATGCGGTAGTGGTTGGCGCCTGCAAGCCAACGATCGAGATAGGTCTCCGTCAGCCAGCGCCGCCAGCGAATCTGCAGCCATTGATTGAGATAGAGCTGATAGACCGCGAGCAGGATAAACGCTGTGGCAAGGACGCAGAAATAACCAAGCTGATAGACGAAAGCGTCCCAATCTTTATCCTGAAGCGCGTTGTAGAAAGCGTTGTTCCACGAGTTCAGAAGGACGTTCAGTCCAACGATTGAAAGCTCGATGGCGACCACCGCGGCGAGCAGGATGCGCCCGGCCCAGCGGTCTTCGGAATAGAAATACGGGCTGGCAATTCGCCACACGATGGCGAGCGTCGAAAACATGCCTCTCACGGGAGGTCTCCTGTTGGGCAGAAAACGGATGTCCTGGCCGACACTATCTACTGGCTAGGAGCCGTGTTGGACGATCAATTTATCGCGGATTCCCGCATAAAAAGGGCTTATCAAGGGCGCGCCGTTGGGTACGCGCAAACGCGTGCTTTCCCTGCCCAATGTTGCGTCCCGTCGCCGCACCTCGTACGATTACTTGAGATTGCCTGATCGGCTAATAATAAAGCTGGATCAGCAAACGGGTTATGGAATAAGACCCGGCAATAACTGTTCAAAAGAATAATCAATCCAAGGGAGGGTGATTGAAATGAGCCAAAACAAGAATTCGTCGACAGCGACGCGCCGCAAGTTTCTGACCAGCGCGGCCGTGGCAGGCGCAGCCGTGGCGGCGCCCAATGTCGTGAGTGCGCAAGGTCCGATTGCCATGCGCTTCCAAAGCACGTGGCCGTCGAAGGATATCTTCCACGAATACGCGACCGACTTCGGCAAGCGGGTCAATGATATGACCGGCGGCGACCTCAAAATCGAGGTGCTTCCTGCCGGCGCGGTTGTCCCTGCGTTCGGCTTGCTCGACGCCGTATCGAAAGGCGTGCTCGATGGTGGTCACGGCGTGCTCGTGTATCACTACGGCAAGAACACCGCGCTCGCGCTGTGGGGCTCCGGTCCCGGCTACGGGATGGACGCCAATATGCTGCTCGCCTGGCACAAGTACGGCGGTGGCAAGGCGCTTCTCGAAAAGATTTATACGACCATCGGCGCCGACGTCGTGTCGTTCCCGTATGCGCCGCTGTACTCGCAGCCGCTCGGCTGGTTCAAGAAGCCCATGCAGAACGTCGATGACTTCAAGGGCCTGAAATACCGTACCGTCGGCATTTCAATTGACCTGTTCACGGCCATGGGCGCTGCAGTGAACGCGCTTCCAGGCGGTGAAATCGTCGCGGCAATCGACCGCGGCCTGCTCGACGCAGCTGAGTTCAACAATGCGTCGTCCGACCGTGCGCTCGGCTTTGCCGACGTCTCCAAAATCTGCATGCTGCAGAGCTTCCATCAGAACGCCGAGCAGCTTGAGATCAGCTTCAACAAGACGAAGTTCAAGGCGTTGCCGCCGAAGCTCCAGGCGATCATCGAAGGCGCCGTCGAAGCCTGCTCTCAGGACATGCAGTGGAAGGCAATCGACCGCAACTCGCAGGACTACATCACCCTGCAGACTCAGGACAAAGTTAAGTTCTACAAGACGCCTGATTCGATCCTGAAGCGTCAACTCGAGCTGTATGACGAGATTACCAAGAAGTACATCGCGTCGAATCCGCTCTTCAAGGAAATCATCGAATCCCAAGTCGCGTTCGCCAAGCGTGCAACGCAATGGGAAAACGACTACATCACAAATCGGAAGATGGCGTACGACTACTACTTTGGGCCGAACGCAAAAGCGCCGATCTGACGACACACTGACACGGCAAAGCACCATTCCGCGACAGTGGAATGGTGCTTTGTTCTTGCAAACCCACCGGACGGGGCGGCACTGAATATGAACGTCCAAAGCGTTCTTCACACGATCGACGGCATCAGTACCTGGGTCGGCAAAGCCGCCTCGTGGCTCATCATGCTGCTGATGGCTGTGGTCTGTATTGAAGTCTTCAAGCGCTACATCCTGAATGCGCCGACTGCATGGATCTTCGACGCCGACAACATGATGTACGGCTCACTGTTCATGCTGTGCGGCGCATATACCCTGGCGCAAAACGCCCATGTGCGCGGCGACTTTCTCTACAGTTCGATGCGGCCGCGAACTCAGGCCACGCTCGATCTTGTGCTCTATATTGTGTTCTTTATCCCCGGCATCGCCGCGCTGATCTACGCCGGCGCCGACTATGCGGCGGATTCCTGGCGCATTGCCGAACATTCCAATGTCACCTCCGACGGCCCGCCGGTCTATCACTTCAAAACCGTCATCCCGATCGCGGGCGCGCTGGTGATGCTGCAAGGCATCGCCGAAATCATACGAGCGGTGGTCTGCTTGAAAACCGGCGAATGGCCAAGCCGCCTGCACGATGTTGCCGAGATCGATGTGATCGAAGAGCAGCTGGCTCACAGCGAATACGTCGACGAGGAATCTCGCAAGATTGCCATTGAGCGCGCCAAGGAGATCGACGAAGTCGCACGGCAGCGCGGCATGGGTGGGGACCTCAACACATGAGCGACCCAGCACTCGGGCTTTTGATGCTCGGCCTCATCGTGGTCGTGATCATGATGGGGTTCCCGACGGCCTTCACTCTGATGGGCCTGGGAATGTTCTTCGGCTTCATCGCGTTCTACGACCCGACGCATTTGTTCACCGAGAACAAGGTTTTTGAGCTGATGGTCCAGCGCACCTACGGTGCGATGACCAACGACGTCCTCATATCCATCCCGTTATTCGTCTTGATGGGGTACGTGATGGAACGTGGTGCGCTGGTCGACAAGATGTTCTATTCGATCCAGCTCGCGTTTCGCAAAGTGCCAGCCTCGCTTGCCGTCGCGACTCTGATCGTGTGTACCTTCTGGGGCATTGCGAGCGGCCTTGTAGGCGCGGTGGTGGTGCTAATGGGCGTCATCGCGTTCAACCCGATGCTCAAGGCGGGATACGATGTGAAGCTCGCGTCCGGGGTTATCACCGCCGGCGGAACGCTCGGCATTCTTATTCCGCCATCGGTCATGATCATCGTGTACGCCGCCGTGGCCGGACAGTCGGTGGTGAAGCTTTACGCAGCCGCGATGTTTCCGGGCTTCTTTCTGTCCTTCCTCTATCTCGTCTACATCATCGCCTGGGCGATGATTAATCCGAAGATCGCTCCGCCCCTCCCGGAGGAGCAACAACGCGTTCCGGTGCCCGACTGGATGCGCAAGTTGCAGGCCACCTATGGGAACAATCCCCTGGTCGCTTTGCTGAAGGCGCTTGGGTCACCATCGCAGGCGACTTCGATCGAAACCGGCAAGGGGCCGGTCACCTATTGGACGCTTGTTGTAAATCTGGTCGCCGCGCTCGTGCCGTTCATGCTGGTTGGCGGCACGCTGTGGTTGACCTGGTGGTATGTCGTCATTCACCAGCAGGCGGCACCAGAAGTGGCGGTGCAGGGCCTGCAGCAACTGGGTACGCCCGGCCTTGCCAAGGGGCCTGCGACGGCAGCCGAACTAGGGCCGCCCCAGGGCTTCTACATGTGGTTTGGGATCATCGCGGTGATCTGCGCACTGTGGCAGCTTCGCTACTACTGGCGGCTCGATTTCGATCGGCTCGAAGTCATCAAGCTGCTTTCGACGTCGATCATGCCGCTCGGCATTCTCACCGTCGTCGTGCTTGCCGTCATCCTGTTCGGCATCACGACCGCGACAGAATCGGCGGGCGTAGGCGCGGCGGGCGCCTTCTTGCTGGCAATTCAGGCGCGCACGCTCAACTGGAAACGCACCAAGGAAGCCGTATTTCTCACGGCCAAGACGACCGCCATGGTGTGCTGGCTGTTCGTCGGTTCGGCATTGTTCTCGGGTGTTTTCGCGATCCTCGGCGGCCAGGCGCTGGTTGAGCAATGGGTGCTCTCGCTCAACATGACGCCGATACAGTTCATGATCCTGTCGCAGGCGATCATTTTCGTTCTTGGCTGGCCGCTGGAATGGACGGAGATCATCGTCATCTTCGTTCCGATCTTCCTGCCCCTGCTCAAGCACTTCAACATCGATCCCATCTTGTGGGGGACGTTGGTGTTTGTGAACCTGCAAGCGGCCTTCCTGTCGCCACCTGTCGCCATGTCCGCGTTCTACCTCAAGGGCGTCGCACCCAAGCACGTCACGCTCAACCAGATCTTCAGCGGCATGATGCCGTACATGCTGATCGTCATCCTCTGCATGGTCATCATGTATTTCTGGCCGGGCATGACTCTGTGGCTGCCCAACTACCTCTACGGCAACTGAAACAGGACTCGTCGCATTGGCCGACAGAGATTTATCAGCGCTGACCGCCGCGCAAACCGCGGCTGCGATTGCGAGCGGCGCGTTTTCTTCCGAGGAAGTGACGCGTGCCTGCCTCGACCGGATCGAGGCGGCCGAGGACATCGTCAAGGCATTCGCGCATTTGGACCCCGAATTCGCGCTGACGCAGGCGCGTGAGAGCGATCACTGGCGCAGGAGCGGGCGGCCGATCGGTCCGCTGCACGGCGTGCCGGTGGCGGTCAAGGACATCATTGAAACGGCCGACTGGCCAACCGAGTGTGGTTCGCCTCTGCTCGCCGGTCGCCGGCCGCGCAACGATGCGACCGTGGTTTCAAAATTGCGTGCGGCGGGGGCCGTGATTGTCGGCAAGACGGTGACGACCGAGTTTGCCTATTTCAGTCCGGGCAAGACGCGCAACCCGCACGACCCAAAACGCACGCCTGGTGGTTCATCATCAGGGTCGGCGGCGGCGGTGGCGGCGGGAATGGTGCCGCTCGCGCTCGGTTCGCAAACCAACGGCTCGATCATTCGTCCAGGCTCGTTTTGCGGTGTATTTGCGATGAAGCCGAGCCACGGCCTCGTTTCGCGGGCCGGCGTGCTGCCGCTGTCGCGAACCCTCGACCACATCGGTCCCTTCGCACGCTCGCTTGAAGACATCGCTCTGGCGCTCGACGTCATTGCCGGCTTCGACGTTGATGATCCGGACACCCGGCCGCTGGCGGCAAGAAATTTCCAGAAAACCACGATGGAGGAATTCGGCCTCGATCCCAGGCTTGCGTTCGTCAAGACCCCGATGTGGGACAAGGCCGATGCCGATACGCGCGAAGCCTTCGAGGACCTTGCAAAAGAACTCGGCGAGGTCTGCTTCAGTTATGACTTGCCGGCGCACTATGCGTCCGCCTGGGCCTCGCATCGCGCGATCATGGCGACCGAGATGGCGCACAATCTGGGCAAGCTGACCGATCAGGGCGGCGACAAGGTCAGCAAGCAGTTTCGTGAGCTGATGGCGGACGGTCGCAAGGTGACCGCCACCGACTATCTTGCGGCAGTTGCCGAAGGCCGGGCCATGCGAACGGCCATCGAGGAATTGTTTCAGCAGCAATGCACGGCGATCATCACGCCCGCAGCGCGCGGTGTCGCGCCAAAGGGCGAAGCGACCGGCGATCCCGTGTTTTGCACATTCTGGACCTTGCTCGGCTTGCCCGCCATTACGCTGCCGCTTTTAACCGGCGAGGATGACATGCCGCTTGGCGTCCAACTTGTTGGCGCGCCCGGCGATGACGCTCGCCTGCTGCGCACGGCGCAGTGGCTAGTAACCAAGCTTGTTGGAGCATGATGACGCGCGATATCCTTGTGCGTGGCGTGGCTGCCATCGTTCTGTCGTTTCTGGGTTATGGCGCGGCCGCGGCGGCCGACCAGTTTCCATTCGACCAGGAGTTCTTGCTCGACGCGGCTCCGATGCGGCCGGGAAAACGCATGCCGATCCTGCTGGTTGAGCCAAACGGCAGTGCCAAGATCGACCTCTGGTGCAAGTCCGTGCCCGCGCGCGTGGAAATCTCCGACATGACCATGAAGATCGAGCTCGGCCCGTTGCCGGAAGGATTGCCGGAAATGCTGAGTGCGGGGCAGTGCACGCCAGAACGCATGCAGGCGGATCAGGACCTGCTTATGGTGCTTGCACAGGTCACCGGCTGGCAACGCCAGAACGAGGGCATTATTCTTCTCGGGCCGAGCCCGCTAAAATTCCGTCCCAGCGATCACTAGCGAGACACCATGGCAGCAAATCCGCGCATCGCTTTGATCGGTGGCGGGATCGGCGGACTTGCCGCCGCCATTGCCTTGCGCCAGCGCGGCTTTGAGCCGGTGGTTTTCGAGCAGGCTGACAGGCTCAAGGAAGTCGGCGCCGGAATTCAGATTACGCCCAATTCAACACGGATCCTGCGCGCTCTCGGCCTCGAAGATGCGGTTCGCAAGCGCGGCTTCGAGCCTGGCTACATGCTGACGCGCGACATGATCACCGGTGAGGTCCTGTTCCGAACCAAGGCCAAAGGCGCGATGGCCGAACGTTTCGGCGCCGGCTGGTTTCAGATCCATCGCGCCGACTTGCTCGACATCCTCACCGACGCGCTGGGCGGTGCCGATATCCGCCTGAACGCGCCCTGCGTTGCAGTCGAGCCCATGGACAATGGCGCGGCCGTCGAGGTCGTCGGCCGCCAATGCGAACCATTTGATGTCGTTGTCGGATGCGATGGCATTCGTTCGCTGGTGCGTGCCACTCTTCATGGCGAGCAAAGTGTGCGTTTCACCGGCAACATGTGTTGGCGTGCACTTGTCCCGATCAAAACGCTACCGGACAATCATCTCGAGCCCGTCATGAACTACTGGATGGGCCGACGCGGCCATGTGGTGGCGTATTTCGTCCGCGGCGGTACCCTGATCAATCTTGTGGTGGTCACGGAAACCGATCAATGGGTTGAGGAGTCATGGTCCGTGGAAGGCCGGCGCGAGGAAATGCTTGCGGCATTTCCCAAGGCGCATCGCAGCCTGCGCATCTTGCTTGAAAGCGTCGAGCGTTGTTTCAAATGGGGGTTGTTCGATCGTGATCCCTTGCCGCACTGGGGGCAGGGACGCGTGACGCTTCTTGGCGACGCCGCTCACCCGATGCTCCCATTCCTGTCACAAGGCGCCGCCTCGGCTATCGAAGATGGATATGTCCTTGCCCGCGAATTGGCGCGGGCCCCGCACGATCCGAGTGCCGCGCTTGCCGCATACGAAACCGAGCGGCGACCCCGCACGGCGCGCATTCAGCTCGCGGCACGCGCGCAGGGTGAGGTTTTCCACCTGCATTCGCCATGGGCGCGCATCAAACGCGCGCTCCGGCTCGACAGGTTCGAAAAACCGCGCGCGGATCTTTTGAGCAAAGACTGGATCTACAGCTACGATCCGATCGCCTCGCAATGAAAAAGGGCGCGGCCTTGGCCGCGCCCTTTCGTTTCGATTTGCGTCGGGTTTAGAAGCCCATCCCGCCGCCCATTCCGCCACCTGGCGGCATGGCCGGGGCCGGCTCCTTCGGCAGTTCGGCGACCATGGCCTCCGTGGTCACGAGCAGGCCGGCAACCGAACCCGCATCCTGCAGAGCCGTGCGTACGACCTTGGCCGGGTCGACAATGCCGGCTTCGATCATGTCGACGTACTTTTCGGCTTGAGCGTCGAAGCCATAAGTCTCCGACTTCTCGTCGACGATCTTGCCGACAACGATCGATCCTTCGACGCCGGCGTTTTCCGCGATCTGGCGGATCGGCGCTTCCAGGGCCTTCAGAACGATGTTGATGCCGGCCTGAACGTCCGGGTTCTCATCCTGAATGCGGCCGACTGCCTTCTTGGCGCGGAGCAGGGCGACACCGCCACCCGGCACGATGCCTTCCTCGACCGCGGCGCGGGTCGCATTCAGCGCATCCTCGACGCGGTCTTTCTTTTCCTTCACCTCGATCTCGGTCGCACCGCCGACACGGATCACCGCAACGCCGCCGGCGAGCTTTGCCAGCCGCTCCTGCAGCTTTTCCTTGTCGTAGTCGGAGGTCGTTTCCTCGATCTGCGCCTTGATCTGCTGCACGCGTGCCTCAATGTCGGCCTTCTTGCCGGCACCGTTCACGATCGTGGTCTTTTCCTTCTCGATGATCACCTTCTTGGCTCGGCCAAGCATCGCGGTGGTGACGTTCTCGAGCTTGATTCCGAGGTCTTCGGAGATCAGTTGGCCACCGGTGAGGATGGCGATGTCTTCCAGCATGGCCTTGCGCCGGTCACCGAAGCCGGGCGCTTTTACCGCCGCGACCTTGAGGCCGCCGCGCAGCTTGTTCACGACCAGCGTGGCAATCGCCTCGCCCTCGACATCCTCAGCGATGATCACGAGAGGCTTGCCCGACTGAACGACGGCTTCCAGCACCGGCAGCATCGACTGCAGTCCGGAGAGCTTCTTCTCGTGCAGCAGGATGTAGGCGTCCTCGAGCTCGGCGAGCATCTTCTCGGCATTCGTGATGAAATAAGGGGAGATGTAGCCGCGGTCGAATTGCATGCCTTCGACAATGTCGACCTCTGTATCGAGAGCTTTCGCTTCCTCGACGGTGATCACGCCCTCATTGCCGACCTTCTGCATCGCTTTCGCGATCATCTGGCCGATATTGGCATCACCGTTCGAAGAGATCGTGCCGACCTGAGCAACTTCAGCCGAAGAGCTGACTTTCTTGGCGCGCTTTTCGATGTCCTTGACCACCGCGTTGACCGCAATGTCGATCCCGCGCTTGAGATCCATCGGGTTCATTCCGGCGGCGACGGATTTGGCGCCTTCCCGCACGATGGACTGAGCGAGCACTGTTGCCGTGGTGGTGCCATCGCCCGCGAGATCGTTCGTCTTCTGAGCGACCTCACGGACCATCTGGGCGCCCATGTTCTCGAATTTGTCTTCGAGCTCGATTTCCTTCGCGACGGTCACGCCATCCTTGGTGATGCGCGGAGCACCGAAGCTCTTGTCGAGCACGACATTGCGACCCTTCGGGCCGAGGGTGACCTTCACGGCATTGGCGAGGATGTCCACGCCACGCAGCATGCGCTCGCGCGCGTCACCTGAAAATTTTACGTCTTTAGCAGCCATTTCAAATTACTCCGTTGGATTGGTACGACTTAGGCGATGACGCCCATGATGTCGGACTCCTTCATGATGAGGAGTTCCTCGCCGTCGAGCTTGACCTCGGTGCCCGACCACTTGCCGAAAAGCACGCGATTGCCCGGCTTCACGTCGATCGGGATGAGCTTGCCGCTCTCGTCACGCCCTCCCGGGCCGACAGTGATGACCTCGCCTTCCTGCGGCTTCTCTTTGGCGGTGTCGGGGATGATGATGCCGCCTTTGGTCTTCTCTTCGGCGTCGATGCGGCGCACGACAACGCGGTCGTGCAATGGGCGAAACTTGGTCTTGGCCATGGGCTCCCTCGTGCGCTGGCGCGCGTTTAGTGTAACTGAAAGTGTAGATTATTCAGTGGCTTAGCACTCTATAGAAAAGAGTGCCAAACGCTGCCCGGGAAATATTGTTTCCGGGCCGGGGAGTCAAGATAAGGGATCACGAGATCGGGCAGTCATAGCTGTCCCAAAGCTCTCCTTGCGCTGTCCGTTTTTGCCCTCCAAAGTCTTTCGCGCCTGCCTTGCAAGGAGCCGGAATGATTCCCTCAAATCGCCCAGCACTGTCGATCGCCATGGCCCTTGGACTGTTTGCGCTGGGACTAGCCGGTTGCTCGACAGGCGGACCTTCACTGGACCAGCCGGCGGCGCCGTCGATGGGTCCGGCCTTACCGCCAGCCTTTCCGCCGCAGGATATTGTCGGCCGCTGGGGTCTTGCCGCCTATCACAAAGAGGAAGATCGCGCGCGCACGGAAGCGGCGGCGAGAGGTCAGTGCAAACAGCCTTACGTGATCACGCTCGGACCGAGTGGCGGCGTCATGATGCACCTGGCCGATCAATCAACGCCAACCGAACTGCGCCTGAGGGGCGGTCCCGGTGGCAAGACCTATATCGGACCTGCCGACGGCGAAGTTGGCGGCGCGCAGGATCGCGAGGTCGTTCTGTTCGACGGCAAGATATTAATTTTGCGCTGGATGGATCCGGAGATTCAAGGCCGCTACGGCACGATGGTTTATGTCCGTTGCGGTTCCGAAGGCGCCCCGCGCACCGCCGCAAAACCCAAGCCGAAAACAGCGCCGAAACCGCAATAGTTGCGCACCGTCCACAGCAGCTGTGAGCACGACCGTGCTCGCGTGCTAGACGTATCAGCTTCGTTGTCTGCAACGGCTGCGCCATGATTGCTGCGCGTGACTTTATCGACGGCCCCTGGCGCGCTGTGCCGGTGCTCGGCGTCACGCAGATTTTGTCCTGGGGCACGATCTTCTACACGCCGGTGTTGATCGTTCCGCTGATCGCCGCTGATCGCGGATGGTCCATCTCCTTCGCCATGGGCGGATTTTCGGTAGGGCTTCTGATCGCCGGGCTCGTCGCGCCTTACGTGGGCCATTCGATCGATCGCTTCGGCGGTCACGTTGTCATGACGATCGGCTCGCTGGTCGCAGCGCTTGGTCTTTTCCTGATCGCGCGCGCCAGCAATCCGGTTGCCTATTACGCCGTCTGGATGGTGCTCGGTGTCGCCATGGCGGCAAACCTCTACGATTCCGCTTTTGCAACGCTTGGCCGCATATTCGGGGTCGGCGCTCGTCGGCCGATCACGGCGCTGACTCTCGCGGGTGGTTTCGCGTCAACCGTGAGCTGGCCGGTGACCCATCTCCTGATCGAGCGCGTCGGCTGGAGCAGCACTTATCTTGTGTACGCGGCACTCATGGCCTGCATCGCCGCTCCCCTTCACGCCTTCGGCCTGCCGCGCAGTCGCTTCGAAATAGATTCGCCAGCTGAAAAAGACAGTAGTCAGCGAGCGAAAATACTGCCGCCACATGGCCTGCCATTCATCTTGGTCGCCGCGGCGTTCGCATCATACGCTTTTGTACCTTCCGGGCTTTCGGCGCATTTGCTCGCGATATTTGCGCGATCAGGCATCGATGCTGGGACCGTCGTCTGGATTGGCGCCTTGTTTGGGCCTGCGCAAGTGGGCGCACGACTGATCGAATTCACCTTCGGGCGCGACCTACATCCGCTTTGGGTGGTGCGCTTTGCACTCAGTACGCTGCTATGCGCCTTCGTCATGCTCGCGTTCCTCGGCGTCTCAACGACCACGGCCGCGGCATTCGCGCTGATGTTCGGCGGTGCCAACGGACTTGTGACGATAACCCGTGGCGCAGTTCCGTTGGCCTTGTTTGGCGCGTCCGGCTACGGACGGCTGATGGGCCGTCTTGCCGCGCCGTTTCTGCTGATGCAATCGGCCGCGCCTTTGATGATGGCGTTTGTAGTCGAACGTGCATCCGATCCGGCGGCGCTGGCTCTCGCTGCGGGATTTGCGTCGATTGCGCTGGTCTGTTTTATCGCGATCCGCCGCCCGGGCTAGGCAAACATCGCGTCGATATCGAGCTGGCTCGCATGGCCCGACGCACCGTCGAGTCGCGGGCCATTGATGAGCTCCGTCGATTGTGCCGGCTTCGAAGCCTGAGCCTGTTGGGCGACGCCGACCCCACTGTGGCGCTGGATCATGGCGACGAGTCGTTCCTCGACCATCATCAGCATTGCGATCACCTTGCCGATGCGCTGGCCCGCAAGATCCTGGAAATTGCATGCCTCATAAATGCGGACAACGTGGTCCTGCACATCCTGGGCGAGGCCATGGTGGTATTCGTCGTTCAATGCAGAGGCGAGGGCACGAGCGCAATCGTCGACGGCTTCTGCCGAGGCGAGAATCTTCTGGGTTGCGGATTCCATGCTTTCAACGGCCGCGCCGAGTTCGCCGGCCGCGCGCGCCATGCGGCGGTCATTGCCATCGTTGATGAGTACGGAAAGCTCGCGCATGTTGCGAAGGATTGCCGACTGGATGGCTGCCAGTTCTCGCGTCAGCTCGTGTCCAGTCTCCGCGGGCTGTCGCAATTCTTCGGCGACAGCCGGTTGAGCGGAATCGTCCGGAGCGGCCGCCGGGGCGCCGCCACCAACCATCTGTTCGATGCGAAATACTTTGCGTTGCACGCGCAGTTTTTACCGAAGCGCCATTAACGCGGCGTTGCAGGCGCGCGTAAACCGCTCGTTCACCATGCCGCATCGTGGTTTACAGCGATTAACCAATCGGTGTGCGTTTGCGCTTTTTACTGTGAAGCACGAATTGAATCACAAGGGTGTATTCATGCTGCGTTCGCTTGTTGTCGGAGTGGTTACGGTTTCGTTGTCGGGCGCAGCATCGGCGCAGTCACTGTGGGCGACGCCCGATCCCACGCCGCAAACACGAACCACCGTTCTTGCCGCCGCGCAGCCGGAACTACCGCCCAATCCCGTGACCGGATTCATCGAATTCCTGTTTGGCGAACCGGCTCGTCAGGCTCAACGCGGGTCGCGCCAGTGGTTTGGCGCCCCGCCACAGCAGGACTATTCGCGTGACGAGCAGGATGGGCGAGTGGCCTACGCCAACGCGCCTCCGGACGATCAAGTCCTTGAGCCGCAGCGCTCGGACGAACCGATTGATCCGCGCTTCCTGCGTCAGGAGGTCGCCTATAACGGAACGGAAGCGCCCGGCACCGTCGTCGTCGATACGGCAAATCATTTTCTGTATCTGGTCGGGCCCGGAGGCAGGGCCCTTCGCTACGGCATCGGTGTCGCCAGACCGGGATTTTCATGGTCAGGGCGGCACGCGGTAACGGCAAAGAAGGAATGGCCGGACTGGATTCCACCGGAAGAAATGCTCAAGCGCCAGCCGTATCTGCCGCACTTTGTCACCGGCGGTCCGCACAATCCGCTCGGCGCGCGCGCGCTCTATCTCGGCTCAAGCATCTATCGCATCCATGGTTCGAATGAGCCCTGGACGATCGGCAAGAACGTGTCGTCTGGATGCATCCGCATGCGCAATGCGGACGTCATCGACCTCTATGAGCGCGTGAAGGTCGGCACCAAAGTCGTGGTGATGTAGCCGATCAGGCGCTGTCGCCACCGAAATCGCTGCCGAAATCGCCGCCTGAATCGACGTCGTCGTCGAGATCGACGGTGTCCGAATTGCTGTCGTCGTCGAACAGCGAGGCAGAACGTGCGTCGCCCCGCGTGTCGCCTCCGATATCGTTCAGACCCGCATCGCGAGCAAGGTCGCTACCCGCCGCGCTATTGCCGCCCCACGGCGAGCCTGACGCCGACGGGTCAGCTGCGAATGCACGCGATCCGTGGTTTCCGAACATCGAACCGATGGAGTTGAGAAGCATCGCGCCACCGATCACGCCCGCGGCCGACGCCGCTGCAGTGCCAAGGAACGAACCGCCCGATGATGGTGCAGGCTGGGCCGGTGCAGACTGGGGAAGGGTGCCACCTGTGTTCCAGCGTGGATCTGGACCCGCCGAAGTGCCGGGGCGAACGCTGGGGACTGATGTCCCGCCCGCGCGTCCCGTCAGGACCTGACGCATGCTGTCGAGAAAACCACCAGTCGCGGTTGCGGCTGGGTCTTCGCCGGTAAGTTCGCGGATGCGCGCATCCGCGCGCCGGAGCGCCTCATCCTGTACGAGTACTGTCTGCACGAGCGGATAGATCGCGTGCGGCGCATGCGACAATCCATCAGAGATTGCGCGTTCGGCTTCCGCGTCGCGTGGTGCGTTCTCAAGTCGGGCAAGCCGCTCGAACAATTCGTCAACCAGCTGGCGTTCTTGTGGGGTCATGGCGTCCTCCCGTAACCATTGGCGGTGTTATTTAGGCAGTGCCCAGGCTTTCGCCAGTAGGGCCGGCAAGGACGACACCGTGCTCAGCCAAAAGCTTTGGAAAATCGTCGGAACTGAAGAAGGACAATTCGTCCTGCCGCAGAGTCGTCAGCGAATCGAGGCTTTTTAGCGCGTCGTCCACGAAACCCGGATGACACATGATGAGGCCGCTGTCCGGCAGGCCCGTCAGGAACCGTGGAAAAATCTTTGCGTAGTTCGCCCGTGAATTGAAGGTGTAGGTTCCAGCGAAGCCCGGATTGAATTTAATGCCCAGTCTCGCGGCTTTTCTGCGGAAACCGAGACTCAAAATGTCCAGGGTCAGCGCTTTCCGGTCCTGCAGGCGTCGGCTCGCCTTCGCGCGGGCGCATTGTCGCACCCAGGCCCTGGGGGCTCCCTGCGCGACGACCCTGAGGAAAGCGTCGCGAATCTGAGGAAACAGATGAACGTGCTGGTGCCCGTCGACGAAATCCGGAGGCCGACCAAACACATCGATAAAGGCGCGAAGCTGGGTCGCGATTTCGGTAATAAGCAGTTCCGACTGGAGGCGACGGGCGACGGCCCCGCGCAGGACGTCGTTGAGCGGCAGGAAGTGTCCTTTGCGCAGGGGCGAAAAATCCGCACTCATCGGACCGAAGGGCCCGGTCAGTGTGACGTGCAAGCCGAGGTCCGCGCGCTTCTGGCCTGAGTTGAGCGTATCAAGGGCGGCTGCTTCATCGCTGTCAAAGTATGGCGACGCCACCATGATCGAGGTGGCATTGATCCGTCCGCGCACGATCAGCTCGCGGATGCCCGCGTTCACGCCAGGCGAAATTCCATAATCATCCGCGCACAACCAGATGCGGCGTGGGCCCGAGCGCATGATGCTTCGTCTTACTCGGCTGCGCGGGAGGCTATCGGTCGTGCCTTGGCCGATTCACTCGCACGCTTCACGGTGTGGTCGGCGACGAAATACACCGGCCGACCTTTGATCTCGGACAGCAGCTTGCCGATGTACTCGCCGAGCACGCCGATGAGAACAAGCTGTACGCCGCCGATGACCATGATGCTCACCACCAGCGACGGATAGCCGGGTGCGTCTTTGCCATAGAGGAGCGTTTCCAGCACGATCCAGCTGCCGAAGATGAGAGCGGTTGCCGCGAGCGCGAGGCCAAGCAGGCTGGCGACGCGCAGCGGGGCCACCGAGAACGATGTGAGCCCCTCGATCGAGAGGCCGATCAGCGTCCACATATTCCAGGTGGTGTTGCCATGCGCACGAACCGCCGGCTCATAGTCGACTCGCGTCTGACGAAACCCGATCCAGCTTGAAAGTCCTTTGAAGAACCGATTGCGTTCCGGCATCTGCCGAAGCGCGTCTGCCGCGCGCGGCGACAGGAGCCGGAAGTCGCCCGCGTCCTCCGGAATTTTGTGGCGAGATCCCCAGTTCAGCAGGGCATAAAACGAATGAACGCCGGCCCGTCGCACCCAGGATTCATTCTCGCGATGCGCCTTTGCCGTATAGACCACATCGTACCCGTCATCGAGCCAGCGCGTCACCAACGTGTCGATCAGGTCGGGCGGGTGTTGTCCGTCGCCGTCCATGAACAACACCGCGCCCGGCGGGGCGTGATCGAGCCCCGCCATGAGCGCGGCTTCCTTGCCGAAGTTTCGCGACAGCGTAACAACCTGGATGTCGAGTGGGATCGCTGGGAGAGATCTGGCGACGTCACCAGTGTCGTCGCTGCTGCCATCGTCGACATACACGACCTCGACATTGAGACCGCGTCTGGTTTGCTGATAGCGCGCGACCTCGGCGATGCGTTCATGCAGGGCCGGCAGCCCTTTAGCCTCGTTGAACAACGGCACGACGATCGTCAACGTCGGCGTCAACGAAGATGCTCGCGCGCGCGAGCCCGATTTGGTCGGTTTAGCGGCCATCCTTGGTGAACCTGTCGCCCTTATCGGCGATCTATACCGCACCGGAATGCCCCTGTCGCGTCCTGGCCTACCGGGGCATGATTTGCCGTGCTAATCGAAAGTGGACGATGATCCCGGCGCCGGTCCAAAACATCCTCGATCGTCTTGCGGTGGCATGGCATGAGCGCGCAATTGCGCTCAAGGCAGCCAGTTTCGCGCTGGTCGGGGTTCTTAATACTGCCGTCGATTTCAGCGTCTTCTGGATGGCCGCCAATTTCCTGCATTGGCCCCTGGTGCTCGCCAACGTCATGGCCTGGCTTGTCGCCGTGACCGTCTCCTACGCGATGAATTCGTTCATCACGTTTGGTCCGGAATCTGGCCGCATCCTTCGGTGGCGCGACTATGCGAGCTTTGCCGCATCGGGGGTTGCCGGGATGGTCGCGAGCACGGCGACACTGCTCGCCTTGTCCTATTTCATGCCGGTCCTGCTGGCGAAGCTCGCATCGATCCTGGTCAGCTTCGTGGTCAATTTTTCGCTTTCACATTTTGTCGTGTTCCGCGAACGTCCACCGCATCAAAACGCCGGACACTAGTGCACGATACGAACGAGTCCCTGCATGCAGCACGATGACAATCTGACGACCAATCTTCCGAGTTTTGTCACCCATCTCGAATGCGCGATGACCGGAGAACGCCACGAGGCCGATCAGGTGCACAACCTGTCGCGCGCCGGCAAGCCGCTGCTCGTGCGTTACGATCTCGCGGGCATTCGCAAGGCGCTGAGCAAGGAGACGCTGGCAAACCGGGCGCCGGACCTTTGGCGCTATCGTGAATTGCTGCCCGTTCGCAAAACCGAAAATATCGTCAGCCTCGGCGAAACGATGACGCCGATCGTGGTGATGCCGCGCCTTTCGAAAAAACTCGGCGGCGGTGAAATCCTGGTCAAGGACGAAGGCCGATTGCCGACCGGGTCGTTCAAGGCGCGTGGTCTGGTCATGGCCGTTTCTATGGCCAAGGCGCTTGGCATAAAGCACATGGCAATGCCGACGAACGGCAACGCGGGAGCCGCGCTTGCCGCCTATGCCACGCGCGCGGGAATCAAAACCACAATCTTCTGCCCGGAGGATACGCCGGAGGTGAACGTAAGCGAGATCGCGCTACAGGGTGCGACCGTGTATCGCGTCAATGGTCTGATTGACGACTGCGGCAAGATCGTCGGCGAGGGGAAAGCAAAAGTCGGCTGGTTCGACACGTCGACCCTGAAGGAGCCGTACCGGATCGAGGGCAAGAAGACCATGGGCCTCGAACTCGCCGAACAGCTCGGCTGGCAGGTGCCGGATGCAATTTTCTATCCGACCGGCGGCGGAACCGGACTGATCGGGATGTGGAAGGCGTTTGCCGAACTGGAGGCAATCGGCTTCATCGGAAAGAAGCGCCCGCGCATGATCGCCGTCCAGGCAGCCGGCTGCGCGCCGATGGTGAAGGCGTTCGAGGCCGGCGAGGAGCACGCTCCGCGCTGGGAGAACGCGCACACGATTGCATCAGGGATTCGTGTTCCGCAGGCCATCGGCGACTTTTTGATACTGCGCGCCGTCAGGGAAAGCGGAGGTTTCGCGATCGCCGTGGCGGACGCGGCCATTACTGCTGCGCTCGACGAAATGGCGCGCGAAGAGGGTTTCCTTCTCTGCCCGGAAGGGGCGGCAACTTATGCGGCCTATAAGCAGAGCCTTGCTGACGGGCGCGTGAAACCCACTGATCAAGTGATGCTTTTCAACTGCGCCAGCGGCCTGAAATACCCGTTGCCGCCGGCGAGGCGTACGCTCGATCGGCATAAACCGATCGATTTCGCGTCGCTCTAAAGCCCGGCTTCGAGTTTCGTGTAAAGCGGGTTGTCGCGCGAAAATACGTAATCGAGATCAGCCACGGCCACGGCTTCCGCGCCGTTTTCGCGCAAATAATTTGTCAGCGCGTACACCTGGTCCGGCGGGCAATGCAGGATCAGCATGCCCGACGAAGACGGCCCGCCGAATGGCGCTTCGACCGCAAATTTTTGCCTGGCGTTTTCGACCAACATGTCGGTGCCAGCCGCAAAACGTGCGCGTACCTCGCGGAACGCGCGCGCGCGCGCCTGTGCCGCGACCCGATCAAGGATCACGCGGGCAAGATCACGTTCGGCCTTGCCCCACGCAGCGTTGCGGGCGGCCACCAGGTTGGCTTGCGAACGCAGAATGGTGCCGTCTTCCACGACTTTGAGCCCGTTCGCGGCAAGAGTTGCCCCGCTTGTCGTAATGTCGACGATCATTTCGGCGGTGCCGGCCGCGGGCGCTCCCTCGGTCGCACCCGAGCTTTCCACGATGCGATAGTCGATGACACCGTGCGAGGAGAAGAACTCGCGCGTGAGATTGATGTACTTGGTCGCGACCCGCATCTTGCGGTCATGATGGTGGCGGAATGCAGTGGCGACGTCGTCGACATCCGCCATCGTGCGCACATCGATCCAGGCCTGCGGCACGGCGACAACGACGTTGGCAAAGCCGAAGCCGAGTCCTTCGATGAGCACGACACGCTTGTCGGCATCGGAGATCATTTCACGGACGAGATCTTCGCCGGTGACCCCGAGGTGCACGGCGCCCGCCGCGAGTTGAGTGGTGATTTCGGAAGCCGACAGGTAGGCGACTTCGACATCATCGAGGCCGGAGACCGCGCCGCGATAGTCGCGTGCCCCACGCGGCTTGATGAGAGGCAATCCCGCCCGCATGAAGAAGGCCTCGGCATTTTCCTGCAGGCGGCCTTTGGCCGGGACGGCAACGATCAAAGGGCCGCTCACGGCGCGCCCCCGTAAATCGCCAGTCTTTCGATCCAGACCGCGAAACCGACCGCTGGTATGGGGTCCGAAGCGCCAAGTCGTGCGAGCAGATCATCATAGCGGCCACCAGCAACGAGAGGGTCGCCAGTGCGCTTTGGATCGGTGAGTTCGAAAACGAGACCGGTGTAGTAGTCGAAACCGCGCCCGAATGCCGTCGAGAAGCGCACGCGCTTCACATCGACACCGCGCGCTTCGAGAAATCCGGTCCGGCTCTCGAACTGGTCGAGCGCAGGCGCAAGCGCCGACGTCATGCTGGCATCCTTGGCCAGCGCGCGCAGCGTGGCGGCAGCACCGTCAGGATTGTCCTGGATCGCGAGGAAGCGCTCGATGAGGTCTCGCACATCGCGAGGCAGTCTGGCGCTCGCGCCAAGTGCGGATTGCTCGAGAAAGCGGCCAGCGATTTCTCCGACCGAGCGGCCGCCGACGGCATTGATGCCGGCGATCGACAACAGATCGGTTATCAGCGCGTGGGCGCCTTTCGGATCAGAACCGGCAAGCGCAGCCAGCACGCCCTGATATTCGGGACGCGCGTTGTTGCCACCGAGCACGAGGCGATCGAGGTCCTGCGCCAGATTGGACTTGCGGTTGAAATCCTTGATGAGCCGTCGCTTCCACGCGGGCGGAAGATCCAGTGCCGCAACGAGACTGGCGAACAATGCGACATCGCCAATCTGGATGTCGGGCGAGGCGACGCCATAGTGAGCCGTCGCCTCAAGGCCGAGCGAAAGCATCTCGGCGTCTGCAGCCGCCTTGTCGGAGCGTCCGAATGACTCGATGCCAGCCTGCAGGAATTCGGCCGGCCCATCGGTGCGATGACGAAAAACAGGACCGAGATAGCAGAAGCCGGCCGCTTTCCCCGCGGCACTCGAGGCGAGGTAGTCCCGCGACACCGGGATCGTCAGATCGGGACGCAGACAGAATTCGTCGCCGTCAGGTGCCGTCGTCAAATACATGCGTCGGCGAATGTCTTCGCCGGACAGGTCGAGGAACGGTTCTGCCGGTTGCAGCATTGCGGGCGCAACACGGGCGTAGCCGGCGCGCTCGTAGGAGGAGACGAGTGTCTCCGCCCGCGCGTCGGGTCCCTGCTTCCGTGTCGTTACGCTCGCGTCCATGGTGTCTCAGTACAGCTTTTCGTCCGGCATTCGCGGGCCGGCCTTTAGCACGCTGGTCTTAAGGATTCGACGACCTTTGTGCGCAGGCCTTAACGGGCGCAGCCGTCAAATAGTTGTCGTCGTTAACAAAATTTTCCGGGGCCGGTGGAACCCGCTGTTCGGGCGATCCCGCGGCGCCCTCACCGTAAACGGGTAAGGGAATTTCAATACAACCGCGATTCACTGGTCGGAATGGGGGTACGAATGAGCCCAGTCCCGCGCGCGGTTGTCGAGGCGTTTTACCATGCCCTGTCAGTCCGCGACATGGCGGCCCTCGCCAACTTTCTCGACGACGACGTGGTGTGGACGATCAGTGGACCCGTCGACATTCTGCCGTTCTGCGGCAAGCGCGTCGGCAAGTATCTGGTCATGAAGTTGTTGGGACGCGACAGCCCGAGCTTGTGGTCCCGCCGTCGCTTCGTCGCAACGACCATGCTTGTGGATGGCGACCGCGCCTCAGTGCTCGGCAGGCTCACAGGAACAAAGCGTGCAAGCGGTCAGGCGATCAGTTATCGCATCGCTCACTTCATCCAGTTCCGCGACGAGAAGGTCGTCGACTACGTGTCGATCATCGATAGCTTCGATGCCGTCGAACAATTGCTGGGCTACAATCTTGATGCGTATGACGGCTATCGGGTCGAGGGTAACGTCGTCACGGTGTAGTCGCGACTAGTTCTGCGCGGTCACTGCCACCTCGACTGTCATGCCGAGAAAATCCGCAGTGGTGCCGACGTAGCTTCCCGAAATCGGAATCGCCTGAGACGGATCGCGCGTCACCGCGACACGGATCAGATTCTCTCCAGCGATGAGCACGTCGGTTGGGTCGTACTCGATCCAGCCGGCGCCCGGCAGATAGACCTCGGCCCACGCATGGGTCGCTGCAACGGCTTGCGTCGCATCACCGCGATCGAGCGCCGGATCGTAGAGATAACCGCTGACGAAGCGTGCGCCGAATCCGAGATAGCGAGCGGCCTCGATGAACACCATCGCGAAATCGCGACACGCACCCGTCTTGGTCTCCAATGTCTGCGCGGGCGACTGTGTTCCTGCTTCGTGGCGTTCGGCGTAAATGATGTCCGGTTTCAATGCCGCATTCATGTTGGTGAGGAGCTCAAGCGTTCGCATCGGTCGGGATGTGACGAAGCTATCGGCCCAGCGTGCGAGAATGCCGTTCGGATCGGGATAATGCTGCTCCAGTAGTCGACTCAAATCGACGCGATCGCTGCTCGAATATATGAAGGGATAGAATTCGGCCTCGGGCGCGATGGGGAACTGCAGGCCCTCGGCACCGTATCGTTCGATCCTGAGCGTGCTCGTGATGCTGAGCATCGCGGCACTGTCGTTGAAATCAACGAGCGCAACGGAGTTGCCAAATACGTCGTGCATCCAGCGCAGATTGCCGGGCGGCGACAGGGTGAGTTCCGCAGCCACCAACCGCAGGTCATGGGAATCGCGTGGACGCAACATCAGCCGATGTTGCCCGAATTTCACTGGCCGCGCGTAACGGTAGGTCGTCGCGTGGCGTACGGTCAGAATTCGCATTGTTTATCGTCCTCAAAGCCATCCATCTGGATGCAAGGGACGCGCCAATATCGTGCGCCTCAAATCAATTTGTGCCGCGCCAGCAGCGTGCGGACGGCCTCGACCAAAGCGGCTTCCTTGACCGCAAATTGTGCCTCGGCCTGCTTCTTCAAATAATCCTCGCGATCCTTCGTATCGGTCAAGGTCGCGCCCAGAATGAGATCCTTGATCTGAACTTCGCCGCGCGCCTTCTCGTCGCCACCCTGGATAATGGCGCAAGGCGCCCCACGCTTGTCGGCGTATTTCAGTTGGGTGCCGAGATTGTTTTTTGGATTGCCGAGATAAAGCTCGGCGCGAATTTTCGCGGTGCGCAGCGCCGAGACCATGCGCTGGTAGTCGGCAACGCGATCCCTGTCGAATATCGTGACAACCACCGGGCCAGGGGCCGGTTTTTCGCTGATCTTGCCGAGGTGGGTGAGTGCGGCCTGAAGGCGCGAAACGCCGATGGAAAATCCGGTTGCGGGCACCGGCTCGCCCCGGAAACGTGACACAAGCCCATCGTAACGTCCGCCTCCGCCAACGGAGCCGAAACGCACCGGCCGGCCTTTCTCGTCCTTGATCTCGAAGGTCAGTTCCACCTCGTAGACGGGGCCGGTGTAGTACTCGAGGCCGCGGACAACCGTCTTGTCGATTCGAACCCGATCGTCGTACCCGGCCGCTCGCACAAGCTTGGCGATTTCCGAAAGCTCTTCCTCGCCGGGAGTTCCTGCGTCGCCAGCATGCCCCGAAGTTCCGGTGATCGCCGCGACGATGCCTGCGATCTGCGAATCCAAAAGCTCCGCGCCTTTTGTAAAATCGCCGCTTTCGTCCTTGCGTCCCTTGCCGAGCAGCATTTTGACGCCGTCGATTCCCAGCCGATCGAGCTTGTCGATGGCGCGCATCGTCGTGAGTCTCTTTTCCGCGGGAATGTGAACGCGGTCCATCGCACCATCGAGAACCTTGCGGTTATTCACTTTCACGATGTAGCTGCCGCGCGGAATGCCAAGCGCTTCCATCGTGTCCGCGGCGAGCATGCACATCTCGGCGTCGGCTGCCATGGACGCAGCGCCAACAGTATCCGCATCGAACTGCATGAACTGCCGGAAACGTCCCGGGCCTGGCTTTTCGTTGCGGAACACCCAGCCGAAACGGTACGAGCGGTATGGCAATGCCAGATTCTGAAAATTCTCGGCGACGTAGCGCGCAAGCGGCGCCGTGAGGTCGTAACGCAACGAGAGCCACTGTTCGTCGTCGTCCTGGAACGAGAACACGCCTTCGTTGGGCCGGTCCTGGTCGGGAAGGAACTTGCCGAGCGCGTCGGTGTATTCAATGGCCGGCGTCTCCACCGGTTCAAAGCCGTACCGCTCGAACACAACGCGGATTGCCTCAACCATATGACGGGTAGCGGCGATCTCCGCCGGCCCGCGATCGGCTAGGCCGCGCGGCAGGCGCGCTTTGAGCTTTTGGGGCTTGCTGGGCTTATCGGCCATTTGCGGTCTACATATCAGACGGCGGTATTACAGCAACGTTGGAAACAGTCGCCGGCGGGCTTGTCCCTGCCATCCACCTCTTTATGTTGCGAAAGCAGCCAAGAGCCGGCGCGACAGCCCAAAGGGTAGCAGTCATGGCAACAGCCCAGGCACAAGCAAAAATCGCCATTCCCAACGATCTTGAACCCTATTGGATGCCGTTCACCGCCAACCGCGCCTTCAAGAAGCGGCCAAAGATGATCGTTGGCGCCAAGGACATGCATTACATCTCCAGCGACGGACGCAGGCTGATGGACGGCGCAGCCGGCCTGTGGTGCACGAACGCGGGCCACAATCGCGCGCCGATCGTTGAAGCGATTCAGCGTGAGGCGGCTACGCTGGACTACGCGCCGGCATTCCAGTTCAGCCACCCCAAGGCATTCGAGCTCGCGAGCCGGGTTGCCGCGCTCGCCCCGGCTGACCTCGATCACGTATTTTTCTGCAACTCCGGATCGGAGGCTGTCGACACAGCGCTCAAGATCGCGCTCGCCTATCACAACGTGCGCGGCAATGCCTCGCGCGTGCGTCTGATCGGTCGTGTGCGCGGCTATCACGGTGTCGGTTTTGGTGGAATTGCCGTTGGCGGCATCGTCAACAATCGCAAACAATTCGGTGCGCTGTTCGCCGGCGTCGACCACCTGATAACGACTTACGATCGCGAGAAGCAGGCCTTCAGCATCGGCGAGCCGGAATGGGGGGCGCATCTTGCCGACGACCTCGATCGTCTCGTCGGATTGCATGACGCATCAACCATCGCCGCCGTGATTGTCGAGCCGGTTGCCGCATCGACAGGCGTGTTGCCGCCGCCGAAGGGATACCTCGAACGGCTGCGCGCGATCTGCGACAAGCACGGAATTCTGCTGATCTTCGACGAAGTCATCACCGGCTTTGGTCGGCTTGGCTACCCATTCGCGGCCGAACGCTATGGTGTTGTTCCTGACATGATCACGTTCGCCAAAGGGGTCACATCGGGCGCGGTGCCGATGGGCGGCGTGATCGTGCGCAAAGGCATCTACGACGCCTTCATGAAGGGGCCGGAGCACGTCGTCGAATTGTTTCATGGCTATACTTATTCCGCGCATCCGTTGGCTTGCGCCGCCGGCCTTGCGGCGCTCGATGTTTATCGGGAAGAGCGCCTATTCGAGCGCTCACGCAAACTGGAAGGCGCGTGGGCGGAGGCGGCCATGCGACTCAAAGGTTTGCCGAACGTCCTCGACATCCGGACGGTGGGCCTGACCGTCGGCATTGACCTCGCCAGCAAGCCCGATGCCGTCGGCAAGCGCGGCTTGGAAGCGCTTGAAGCGGGCTTCTTTGAACATGATTTCATGTTCCGAGCTGTCGGCGATACGCTGGCGCTCAGTCCGCCGCTGATCGTGAGCGAAATCCAGATTGACGAAATGTTCGACAAGCTCGCGCGTATCATCAAGGCGGTGGCGTAGGCGCGCCGAGCGCACCAAGAGCATATGACGGCTTCGGGTAGAGGATCGCCCAGCCGACATTGAGGTTCGAATCTCCGCGCAAATAGGGCAGCAAGAATGGCGGCTGCACCGCGGCATCCGCCGCGATTGACCGCAGGCCCGGTGGCATTGCGTTCAAGTCACCCGCAGTCCACACCACAACCGCGCCCTTGTTCCTGAGATCGGCAAGGTCGATCCATGGCGCACGGTCCGGCTTGCCGTCGATCAGCACCCGCGGCTGCTCAGGTGCGTAGTGCGCGACATTGCCGCCATCCCACATGCTGCCGATCACATAACTGATCGGCCGTCCTGTCGCCGCACGGTAGCGTTGCGATAGTTCGCGCCCCAGGTCGCTGCCGGGAAAAAATACGGCCCGATAACGATGATCATAATTCGGCAGGATTCCGTAGTTGAGGACAAATGCGAACGCCAATCCGCCAAACACGAAAGCCCAGATCAGAAGCACGCGCGCAAGGCGGGACTCATCAAGTGCGCGGCGCGCATACATCACGATCCAAAGTCCAAGGAAGAGCCAGAGCGGATAGCCCCACATCGCAACCGTGCCGCGGCCGCTGATCGCTGACAGGGCCACAACCGTTACGAATGGTCCGAATGCGAGCCAGTCGACAATGCGCCGGTCGAAAGCGTCGGCGCCGAGCGCGAGCTCGCTGGGGCGCCGGCGCGGAAAGAACAGCGGCAGCGCAATCA